>WBZL01000164.1_pt1 | contig 70526 bp, 57 predicted proteins | sample 5204291 | NCBI WGS metagenome assembly WBZL01 (sample SAMN12344345, study PRJNA552823) | activated sludge metagenome | biome: Activated sludge suspended growth; feature: Nitrification reactor; material: Wastewater; isolation source: activated sludge from nitrification reactor of wastewater...
ACACCCCTGCCACAGGGCGTAGACGGCATCATAATCGGCCAGGGTCATCTCCCGGATGGTGGCGGTTTGGGGCTGAACGGCCGTTAATGGGATGGTGTTGGTACGTGCAATCCTGGCTACGCGAATAATTCGCTGTTCAGTGGGGGTCAGGTCGGTGGTTGGAGAAGGATGGAGGCGCATGATAACGGCCGTTTCGTCGCAGTTGTCAAAAATTGGGCATTGCACACAGTCGCGGTACACCTTCTCCGGGAACAAATCCTTACTCGTCACAAAAAAGCCAACCTGCTGGAAAAAACGGACAGCGCGGGTGAGGGCAAATAGCATCGGCACGCCGCGCTGCCGCGCCTCCTCAACCAGCACGCGCACAATCGCACTGCCCCAGCCCCCCCCTTTCACCCGGTCGTGAACGGCCAGCGACCGCACTTCGGCCAAAACGGGGGTGTAGAACAGCAGCGACACGCAGGCGATAATGCCACCGTCGGCGTGAACGCCAACCAGCCAATCATTCAGCGTCGCCTCAATGGATTCAGGCGTGCGCGGGAGCAAATCCCCGCGTCGCACATGGTCATTGACCAGGGCGACAATGCCGGGGATGTCGTTGTGGGTTGCGGGACGTATATTCATTGTGGTAATCGGTAATCGGTAATCGGTAATCAGTGAACTGAACACTGATTACCGATTACCGATTACTCAAATCAAGAAAGACACGCTTCCAAAATGCCAACCGCCTCATTCACATGCGCTTCGCCGATGATGAGCGGCGGGGCAAGGCGGAGGGTGGTTTCTCCGGCGCTGATGATGAGCAGACCTTTGTTGCGGGCGGCGGCGATGAGGGGAGAAACGGCCGTTTTCATCTCCACCCCCACCAGCAGCCCCATCCCCCGCACCTCCACAATCTGCTCCGTTTCCAGCGTCTCCAGCCGGTGGCGCAAATACGCCCCCGTGTGGGCAATGTTGTCGAGGAACGCAGGCTGGCTCACCCGGTCAAAAACGACGTTGGCGGCGTGGCACACCAGCGGCCCGGCGGCAAAGGTGCTGCCGTGGTCGCCCGGCTTGATGGCATCGGCAATGGCCTGCGTGGTCAACACCGCCCCAATGGGCAGCCCGCCAGCCAGCGGCTTCGCCAGCGTCATAATGTCGGGGGTCACGCCAAAATGTTGATACCCCCACAGCTTGCCAGTGCGCCCCAGCCCACACTGCACTTCGTCAAAAATGAGGGCGGCGCGGTGCTTGTTGCACAACTCGCGCAACCCCTGGAGGAAAACGGCCGTTGCCGGGTTCACCCCACCCTCCCCCTGCACCGGTTCCACAATCACGGCGCAAGTGTCGTCGTCAATCGCCGCCGCCGCTGCGTCTAAATCGTTGTACGGCACAAACAGTACCCCCGGCACCAGCGGCCCAAACGGATCGCGGTATTGCGCCTTGTAGGTGGCCGACAGCGACCCCATCGTGCGGCCGTGGAAGCCGCCGTTAAAGGCGACGATTTTGGTTTTGGAAGAAGCGAGATTAGGGGATTGGAGATTGGAGATTGGAGCTTGATCACCTTCAATCTCTAATCTCTGATCTCCAATCGCCATCTTTGCCCACTTTCGCGCAAATTTAAGCGCCCCTTCGTTGGCCTCGGCCCCGGAGTTGCAAAATAGCACCCGGTCGGCAAAGGAGTTTTCCACCAGCCGCTTGGCGAGCATGGCGTGGGGTTCGCTGTGGTAGAGGTTGCTCAGGTGGGTGAGCTTGTGGGCTTGCTCAGAAACGGCCGTTGCCCACTCCTTGTCCGCATGACCCAACGCCGTCACCGCAATCCCCGACGCAAAATCAAGGTATTGCTTCCCTTCGGTATCATACAAATACGCCCCATCCCCGTGCGAAAAAACCACCTCTGGCCGCACATAGCTTTGCAGCACGTATTTGGCCTCGGTTTGAATAATTTCCTGTGCGTTCATATCTCCTCTTTCCGGTAGTCGGTAATCAGTAATCAGTAATCGGTTATCGGTTATCGGTTATACCCCTGACAACCACCTACCGTTCACTGTTCACTGATTACTGTTCACTGATTACTGATTACTGTTCACTGATTACTGATTACTAAAAAACGTCCCGCCCCCGCTGGCAAGCCCCGCCAAATTGACAATTCGCGCCCGCGACACCCCCGCCGTCACCGCGTCCAGGGCGGCGCGGACTTTTGGCACCATGCCGCCATGCACCACGCCGCTGGCGATGAGGTCTTCGGCCTGCGCCAGCGTGAGATCGGGGATGACGCTGCCGTCTTGCAGCACGCCGGGGACGTTGGATACAAAGTCGAGCAGGTCGGCTTCGATGGCTCCGGCGAGGGCGCTGGCAGCTTCGTCGCCGTTGACGTTGTAGATTTGGCCGTCGAAGCCGAGGGAGATGGGGGAAATAACGGCCGTTATTCCCTCCGCCGCCAGCCCAGCCACCAGCCCCGTCCGCACCTGCTTAATCTCACCCACCAGCCCCAAGTCAACCTCACCATACGTTTTCTTCTGGCAGCGAAACAGCCCGCCGTCCACCCCGCTCAGGCCAACAGCATCCACCCCCGCCGCCAGCAGTGCCGCCACAATCTGCTTATTCGCCTGCCCCGACAGCACCATCTGCGCCACTTCCAGCGAGGCGGCATCGGTCACGCGCAGGCCGTCTACCTTTTTCACTTCCAGCCCCAGCTTGGCCTGCAATTCCGCAATCGCCGCCCCGCCGCCGTGAACAATCGCTAACGGCCCGTCCAACTGCGCCACCAAATGCGCCAGCGTCGGCAAAAAGTTGGCATCCGCCAATTCATTCCCACCAATTTTGATAATGTGCATCGTCTTACTTCGGAGGTTATTGGTTATTGCGTATTACGTATTACGTATTGCGTATTAAAGCCATTGTACGCAATATGCAATACGCAATAAATAACCAATCTCCAATCTCCATTCCCCAATCACCCAATCAACCCTTCCCGCTCATCACAACCAAACACCACATTCATACACTGCACCGCCTGCCCCGCCGCCCCTTTGATCAGGTTGTCAATGGCCGAGGTCAAAATCAGAGTTTGGCCTTCAAGCTGGAGCGAGATGGCGCAGCGGTTGCTGTTGACGGCGTGGCCGAGGGTGGCTGGTTTGCCGGCCGGTAAAAATTTGACAAAATGTTCGTTGGCGTAGGTGGTTTCATAGAGGTCACGAACGGCCGTTTCCTCCACCGCATAGACCAACGGCACATAAATCGTAGACAAAATGCCGCGTGGCACCGGCAGCAGGTGGGGCGAAAAAATGAGCGACGGCGGCGAGCTGTGCCACCACCCCATCACCTGCTCAATTTCCGGCAAGTGGCGGTGCTTACGGCCAATGCTGTAGGGAGAAAAGTTGTCCGAAACCTCCACAAAATGCAAATTCTGCTTTGGAGTACGCCCCGCCCCCGACACCCCGGACTTGGAATCGGCAATAATCGGGCTAGACAACCGCATGTTGGCCGCCAAAATCGGCTGCAACGCCAGCAAAATGCTGGTCGGGTAACAGCCCGGCACGGCTACCAGCTTTGCCCCCGGCAGTTCCTCCCGCGCAAACTCGGTCAGCCCATAGACCGCCTGCCCCATCAGCTCCGGCGCAGGGTGGCCGTAGCCGTACCACTTGGCGTACACGTCGGCATCGCGCAGGCGAAAATCGGCGCTGAGGTCAATGACGCGGACGTTGTGGCGGAGGGCTTTAACGGCCGTTGCCGCCGCCGCCGCATGGGGCAAACACAAAAACACCACGTCCACCTGCCCCCACAATCTACCCGCATCAGCGTCCACGTCATCCGGGTCAATCAGCGGCACGTCGGGTGCCTGCGGATAAATCTCCGACAACAAGCTGCCCGCCTCTGCCCGCGACGTAGCAAACAAAATCTGCACATTCCGGTGCCGCGTCAAAATCTGCACCAGTTCATACCCGGTGTACCCCGTCGCCCCAAAAATCCCAACTTTCAACATGACCACCTCTCCTAAAGATGAGATTGGAGATTGGAGATTCAAAATCTCTAATCTCCAATCTCATCTTCTTCAATCAGCCAACAGACAAAAAAAAACCGCCAGACTTTTGTAACCAAAAGTCTGGCGGTTTTGACGTTCCCTCGTTAAGCTTCGCTCAGGCAACCCCAAAAACCAGACCTATGGTCTGGCTACGGCGGCGGATACGTCGTGGTGCTTGAGCAAAAGTTATCATAACGAACGGGATGTTAACAAAGAAACTTGAGTTGTCAACCTTTTTTTGCTTTTTGGCACAACTGCCAGTTTCTACGGCAAAACAGACGGCAATAAATAGTTAATATCTTCTGGTGCTGGAACCGGGGTCAAGTAGTAAACATCCACATAGCCCGACCAGGAAACGTAGTTGCTTTCACTATAGCCCAAATCAATCCAGCGGCCGCGCACCCCGCCGCCGGTATCGCCAGCGTAGCCAATGCCGTAGCCGGGAACATAGACAGAGGAACGAAAGGGGACGACGCTGCGGTCAATGGCAACAACCCCTTTGCCAACGCGCCGGCCGCTGGCCGTAACCCCATAGCCAGGATCGCCCGGTGCCTTGCCGGAGCTAGCGGCAGTGTAGGAAGTGACTCGCATCTGCACCACGCGCCAATATTCACGGGGGCCTTCGGGTGTATCAACCACCCCCAGCGTGATGCTGGTGCCATAGCCAACCACCTGGTCAATTGGCTCGCGGGCAACCCATTCACCATCCACCGTTTGCCCCACTTCCATCCCGTTTTCATAGCGAACGCGCAAACGCCGCCGCTGGATGCCATTTTCGCCATAGCTGATGATAGCCTGGGTGTCTATGGCAAGGTCGGGGCTGGCTTGCCACAGGGTTTGGAAGGGAATGGCAACGTCTTCGGTACGGAAATCTTCGGTAACGCGAATGACGTGGATGGTGTCGTTGGGTTGCAGCACGGTTTCTGCGCCGGGCTGGGTGTAGTCGGCACCCAGAAGTCCGATACCGGCTTCGGCAATGACGGCGAGCGGGTTGGTGTGGTGGCTGCGTGTCTGGATTAAACGGCCGTCTACATCAATCGTCAACGGCATAGATCGCTGCACCCGAATCACCATGCCGGGTTCCAGCCAGCTCCCCATTTCCGGCTCCACGCCATCGGTGGCAAACAGGGCAATATTGGCCTCGGCCAGTGCCGCACCCACCGTTTGGGCGGCGGTACGCAGTAGCTGCTGCTGTCCGTTGTCTATGATGGTGACGGTGAGAAAACGGCCGATTTCGACCGTGTTGGGCAGCGCGGTTTGGAACAGGGTGTTGACGTTGATTTGGCGGCCATCGGCAAAAATTTGGCTGGTCGGCAGCGGCGACTGGCCGCTTTCGGCGAGAAAGGCACCGAGGGTGGTTTGCTGTGTCCAGTAGGTGCGGCTGGCGCTTTCGGTGTGGAGGGTGACGGGGCGGGCGCGTTGGATGCGAACGGCCGTTCCTGCTTCAATTGGCTCGTTCAGCCCCGGCACCACCACGTCTTCGGGGCGTAGTTCGACGTGGGCGTTGGCAAGCAGGTCGCGGGGGGTGGCAAAACGGCCGTTAATCTGCTGCACCGTCGCACCATCATAAATAGTATATTCAGCCTGCGCCACGGCCAGGGTGGCCGCAATTAACCCACCCAGGCTGACCAGCGCAATGACCAACCAAACAAACCGTTTTTGCCCCATAAACAAAATGAGATTGGAAACTGGAGTTCTTACCCTCCAATCCCCAATCTCAAAAACTTTATTGATATACCCAAGGCACCGATGACAACCAGGTTATCCTGGGCACCCAAGGTGTACGCCTTAGTGCTGCTGCCTTCCGACCCTGACACGGTTCGACGATCCTCGCCGCCAGGGACCCAGTCATCACCGGTGCCTTACGTATATCAATGTTACCAGCCTATAATGCTACCAAAAGCTGGGATGTTGTCAACCGGGAAACGGCCGTTTCTCATCCAAAACAACCGCCTCTAATTCCAAACCCCCAACATTTCCGGCCCACGATCCAGCTCCCAGGGATAAATGATGTAGGCATCCGTAACCGCTGCGTAATACGTTGGCGTTTTGCCAGGGTAAAGCGAAGTCGCCGGTTTGTAATGCAGCACGCACGTTTCCGGAATGCCCCCGGCGGCATCAATGCGATTCGCCACCGTCACGCTGTTGCGCCCTTTTGTCCACACGTCATCAACTACCAGAATCCGCCGCCCTTCAATCAAATCATCATTGGGAAACTGGATAAACTCTGGCACAGCATACTTCATCTGTGCCGGTGACGTTTGCAGACCGGGAAAATCCGCCGGGAAACGGACGGACGCGGTCAAAATATAGGTGATGTTAAGCGCTTCGGCCAACATGCCTCCCGGAATAATGCCACCCCGCGTCACGATCATCATGGAGTCAAAACGGCCATGAATCTGGGGAACCAGATAATCAATTAATTTGTCTACGTCAGACCAGGTTAGGACTTCACGACGCATGAATGATTTCCTTTTCTCTTTGGCAACAGCCAAACCTGTTGCCTAGTCAGCACCCTGTAATGGGTTCCTGCATCATTATCAAATAGCCAATCAATAAACCCCAAACCCTGCCCGGGCAGGCGACATAGATTGAAACATCTATTAACTTTCTAACCTGCTTTGTTTGTCAACCTTAAAGTTTGGGAGCCTATTGATAACGAACAAACTAGCCAACTATCGTACCTGTTACCAGGCAGGGTGTCAACTTTATTTTTCATGATTTCGGAACCCGATGCTCGTAAGGCCGAAAGCAAGTCGAAGAACGTACACTAGCCGATGTTGGGTCGGAGAAGCCAGTTTTAGCAGTATAACCTCTATTTAGCCCACGAAATTTATAAATTTGCTCATCGTAGAAAGGTTATAAGCTCATGCCAGAAAAAAATATACGTCTTGTTCAACTATTAAAAAAACAGGCTCAAGCTATTGTAGAAAACTTCGATTATTTAAGTGTAATGGTCGCTTGCCTGGAAAAAAACGGGGATTTATGTATTTATGCCTATTATATTGACCCAAATGTCGCCAGTGAAGATTGGTTAAGAAAATGGGAACAGAAATTGTCAACCTTGTTCAACAAAAAACTAACGCTCCTGGATAGTTCCATTGCAAGGATCAATATTCATGACGATTCTCATAAAGAGAATCTGGCTTCCCAAGCGATCCGCGCTGGCAAGCCTGTTGCAAGTGAAGACCTTTATACACTTTTTAAGCCCGTGCTACCTAAACTAGCAGAGCCTTTCACAAAAAGTGTACAGATGCTTGCAGGAATTGAAGAGGTTATTTCAGTTCCTTTCTTCTCGTCCAAAAAACCTGACGTTCTGGTAGGTAATTTTTTTGCCATCAGAAGATCTAAAATCACGGCTACAGACAGAGAAATCCTTGATTTATTTGGGCACAAGTTCTCTGAAGTAGTTGAATCTCGTCATCCAGTTGACAAGGAGCAGTCTGATCAGCAATTAGCGCAAGACTCTGCACATTCTTCAGGCAGCGCAACACATGAAAAAGATCTTACCCAAAGTTTCCCTGCCGATCTACCAAAGGTATCAGATGTTGAATTAAAAGATATTATGATCAAATATTTCAAACTGGATGAGCTAATAGGAGTATGCTTTGAACTTCAGCTAGATCACGAAAATCTGGCACATGACACGAAACCCATCCTGGTAATGAATATGATACGCTATACACAGAAAAATGGTTGTTATGAACGCCTTTGTACAATCTTACACATCCATAGACCTCACGCTTTTGATAGCTTGATTGAAACAAATAAGGGAATGCAAATTAGCTACCCTTGCTAAATTTGCGAAACGGCCGTTTCTCGCATACAATTCCTATCTTGACCCGACCATCGTCGGGTCTTTTTACGTCAGAATACTTTGTGGAAAAAGCCCGGTTTGGTGGTTTTGCTGCCAAACCGGGTTTCTTCTGTGTGAGCAAAATTTATGTCCCAACCTCGTAACGATATTCGCAACGTTGCCATTATTGCCCACGTTGACCACGGCAAAACCACGCTGGTGGATGGCATGTTGCGCCAAACCAACGTCTTTCGCCAAAACCAGGCCGTGCAGGAGCGCGTCCTCGACTCCAACGCCCTGGAGCGGGAGCGCGGCATCACTATTTTGGCAAAAAACACCAGCATTGAATATGATGGCATCACCATCAACATTGTAGACACCCCCGGCCATGCCGACTTTGGCGGCGAAGTGGAGCGCGTGGTCAACATGGTTGACGGCGTGCTGCTGCTGGTGGATGCCGTGGAAGGCCCCATGCCGCAAACCCGCTTTGTGCTGCGGCAGGCGTTGAACAAGGGAGCCAAGGTGATTGTGGTGGTCAACAAGATTGACCGTGACGCGGCACGCCCCGATTATGTGGTCAACGCCACCTTTGACCTGTTTGTGGATTTGGGTGCCAGCGATGAGCAGGCCGATTTCCCCGTCATCTATGCGCGGGCGCTGGAAGGGCGGGCTGGGTACAGCCCGGATGAGATGGATCGGGATTTACGGCCGTTATTTGACACCATTCTCGAACATTTGCCCCCGCCCCAGGTCAACCCCGATGGCCCCACCCAGCTACTTGTTACCACGCTGGAATACAGCAGCTATGTCGGCAAAATCGCGGTCGGCCGGCTGACCAGCGGCACCATTCGCAGCGGCCAGGAAATCGCCCACATCCACGCTGATGGTACGCTTGAAAAAGGCAAAGTCACGCAGGTCTACACCTTTAAAAACCTCCAGCGACGTGAACAGGAAGAGGTTACGGCCGGCGACATTGTGGCCGTGGCCGGCATCCCCGACGTCGGCATTGGTGACACACTGGCCGACCCCAACGATCCGCACCCATTGCCCCCCATCAAGGTTGAGGAGCCAACGGTGCGGATGTCGTTTCGCGTCAACGACAGCCCCTTTGCGGGTAAAGAAGGCAAATTCCTCACCAGCCGCCAGATCCGTGAACGACTCACCCGTGAACTAGAAAGCAACGTCGCCATGCGCGTTACAGACACCGACAACCCGGCTGAATTTATCGTCTCCGGGCGCGGTGAGCTTCACCTTGCCATTCTCATCGAAACGATGCGGCGCGAGGGGTATGAGTTTGCCGTCAGCCGCCCCGAAGTGATTTTCCGCGATGGGCCAAAGGGAAAGGAAGAGCCGATGGAAACGCTTTTCATCGAGGTTGCCAACGATTATTTTGGGTCTGTGAGCGAGTTGCTGGGACGGCGACGGGGGCTGCTGCAAAAAATCCACTACGGCGAAGACGGCACCGTGTATGGCGAATACATCATTCCGACACGCGGGCTGCTGGGGCTGCGCCAGCCGTTTCTCACCGCCACACGCGGCACGGGCATTTTCAACACTCTTTTCCACGGTTACGCCCCCATGCTTGGCCCCATTGACATCCAGGACCACGGCTCGCTGGTAGCCCTGGAAACGTGTTCGGTCAGTGCCTATGCCCTTCACCAGCTTGAATCACGCGGGATATTTTTTGTTCTGCCCAGCGAAGAGGTGTATCAAGGGCAGGTTGTGGGACAAAATACGCGAAATGAAGAGCTTGTTGTGAACGTGGGCAAAACCAAAACCTTGAGCAAGGTTCGCACCGGTCCCACCGCCATTGTGGAGGCACTATCCACGCCACGCATCATGACGCTGGATGAGTCTATTGAATATCTGGGCGACGACGACCTACTCGAAATCACCCCCGCCTCCCTCCGCATCCGCAAAAAAGAGCTGCGCCACGAGGTGCGGCAGCGGGCGATTAAGCGGGCGAAGAAGGATGAATAGAGATTGGAGATTGGAGATTGTGAAGGTACATCAATCTCCAATCTCCAATCTCTAATTAGCCAATAAGGTGGAAGGTTGTTTGACGGCCGTTTAACCACCGCATCTCCCCACCCGAAAGCACCGCATCTTCCTCAAGGGCAATCCGCACCTCCTGTCCATCCCATTCCGGCACGGCTTTGCGGATGTTTAGTTCAATCGAATAGCACGTTTCGTCAAACAACTCGTAGTCGCCGCGCCCCGGCACCCCGCCCTGCCGATCCCACAGCCCAATGGTTGGGCCGGCCGCATGACCGTGATAACCCAAGGGGTGACTGTAGACCTGAGGCAGCAAGCCGGCCGCATTGGCCTGCGCCAGCGTTTCTGCCAGCACCTCATTCCCCGTCCGCCCCACCGCCATTGCCGCCATGTGGAAATCCTGTAGTTGGTTGCCATCGGCCAAGGCCGCCTTTAGCCCGGCCGGGGCATCAATCTCCCCCGGTTTTAGCACATAGGCGTGCTGCTGCTGGTCAGTTGCCAACCCCAGATAGTGAAAACCCACGTCACAGTGCAGCACATCGCCGGGCAAAATCAGGTGGCGCGGCTCTTTGGCCTTTGCATTGGGCATTCCTAGCCCCTGCCCCGGTGCCTGAATCTCCACCGACGGCTGGAACCACGCCCGCAGCCCCATCTCCTGCATCCGCTGCCGCATCCACCACACCACGTCGTCGGTGGTGGTGATGCCGGGGTGGATGACCCGCGTGGAAAACGCTTCGGCAATTAGTGAATGACCCATCTCAACAAGGCCGGGATAAACGGTTAATTCGGCCGGGATGCGCGTTTCCAGCCAGCCCAGACACAGCCGTTCCGCACTGCGGGTGCGCCCCATCAGCTCTGCCCCCAGCCCGTCGGCCAACTGGACAAACTCGGTTTGGCTCAGCCCATCGCCAAAGGCAAATTCACGGGAAAGGTTGATGCCAATCGTCTGCGGATTGCGCTCCCGAATGTGGCGCACCAGGCAAGCGTATTGGTCGCCGTCTTCTTCCGGGTTCCACGCCGGCCGATAAAAATCCCCGTACCCATATCGCGCCAGCGTCAGCCGGTCCACGCTGCCATCGGCATTGCGGCAAAAAAGCAGCATCGTGCGCCGCCGCGCCCCCATTTCCGGCTGCGGCAGCAGCGTCGGCATCACTGGGTCGTCATTGTACTCACGGGCGATAATCAGCCACATATCCATCTTTTCCCGCGCCAGCAGCGCCGGGATAACGGTTTCCAATCGTTCACGCAGCCAGCCGTTTTGCACCTCAAGCTGCTGGCGCAGCGGCAAAAGGCGGTGGCGGTAATGGTCGGTGGGGGTGTGGAAAGACATAAACAACTCCTTGAGAGAAGGAGATTGGGGATTGGAGATTAGAGATTGTGAAGGTTCATTAATCTCCAATCTCCAATCTCTAATCTCCATTATTTACCAGCAACACCACCTTCCCAATATTTTTATCCGCCGCCACGTATTCATGGGCGGCTTGGGCCTGGGTTATGGGAAAGGTGGTGTCAATGATGGGTTGAAGCTGGCCGGAGGCGAAGAAGGGCCAGAAACGCTGCTCGAAGCCGTTGCGGATGGCGACTTTTTCGGCCAACGGCCGATTTCTCAGCGTGGATCCAACCAGCCGCAGCCGCTTGCCCAGCAGCAGCCCCAGGTTAATCTCTGTTTGCCCGCCGCTGAGCAGACCAATGCTGACCAAACGGCCGTTTATCGCCAACGCCCGCAAATTTTTCATCAAATAATCAGCCCCCACCGGATCCAAAATCACATCCACCCCCCGATTGTTGGTTGCCTTTTGCACCTCGGCCAAAAAATCGGCCGTTTTGTAATTTACCGCCAGAGTCGCCCCCAAGTTGCGGCAAAACTGCAGTTTTTCCTCGGTTCCGGCGGTCACAAACGCCTGCGCCCCGGCCAACACCGCCAACTGCACTGCTGCCGTCCCCACGCCGCTGCCCCCGGCGTGGATGAGGGCAATCTCCCCCGCCTTTAGCTGCCCTTCGCCAAACAGGTTCAGGTAGGCGGTGTACCACACTTCGGGGAAGGCGGCAGCCTGGGCAAAGCTCCAGTCGTCGGGGATTTTGACGAGCATTTGGTAGGGAACGGCCGTTAATTCCGCATATCCCCCACCCGGCAGCAGCGCACACACCCGGTCGCCCACCTGCCAGCCGACCACGCTTTCCCCCAGCGCGGCAATCTCCCCCGCCACTTCCAGCCCCAAAATGTCGCTGGCTCCTGGCGGCGGCGGATACCCTCCCCGTGCTTGCAGCAGGTCGGCGCGATTAACGGCCGTTGCCCGCACCGCCACCACCACCTCCTCCGGCCCACACGCCACATCCGCCGCCTCACCCCAAACCAGCTTCTCGTCCTGCACCACAATTGCTTTCATTTTGCCTCCGAACTATGGGGAATTGGAGATTGGCGATTGGAGATTGGTTAATCTCTAATCTCCAATCTCCCTACACCCATCACCTGACAAACCCAACAATCCCCACCTCCCGACTACCGCTGGGGTCAACGGGCATGGTGGGGGGAAAAACGGCCGTTTTTTCCAGCCCCAACTCCTGCAACGCCGTCCACTTCTGCGGGCAATCCCCGTCCGCATACGCCAGCAGCCGCTGACCCTCCGGCAGCGACAGTGCCGCCAGCAGTTCCCCCGCCCGATCCCAGTAGCGGGGATGGCAATAGACATCCAGCAGCACTATCCCCCACCAAATGGGATGCCACTGCCAGCAGGCAAAACCACAAACGGCTCCCGTGCGCGGCTGCACCAGCACCGCTGTCTGCCCTGCTTCTGGCTGGCGCAGCAGCGGCAAAAACGCCTCTTCGGTAATCTGCCGCCCGGTTAGCCCCAGCGGCGCACAACGCACGTACCCCGGCCACGCCCCGGCAAACAGTGGTTGCGAGGTGGGCCAATGGTGCCAGGAGAGGGGGGAAATAACGGCCGTTTCCCCCGCAAAATAATCCCGCAAAAACACCCCCTCATCCCCCACAAAATACGCCATATGGCCGTCCTGCGGCGCAAACGAGCGAAAGCCAAACCGCTCATACAGCCAATACGCCACCGACTCATACCCCGTGTGCAAATAAAGCGCCCGCCCACCGTTGGCCGCAAAATCAGGCAGCAGCAACTCCATCAGCCCCGTTGAAGCCCCCTTCCGCCGATCATCCAGGTTTGTCCAGACGTGTCCAAACGTCCCCACACCACCTCTTGTTACCGTCAAAATGTTGGCAAACGGCATCCCATCCCGGTGCAGAATGTAAAAACGGACCTCCAAACCCAGCGATTGGCGCAGCACGGCACTGTTTTGCCAGTTCCACGGCTCCCCCTTGTGCTGCAACAACCCCTCCAGCCGCGCCGCCCATTCCCCGTCCGGCCCCGTCACCACCGCCGCCGCCACCCGCTCTCCATCCCGAAGCTGCACTGACCCTAACTCATGGTACATGGCAAAGCCCTTTTAATTGACGACAGACCACCGACCACAAACCACCCATCGTCGGTCGTCCGTCATCTCAACCTACGAAAAATGCCCGTCACCACCATCATCATCCCCCAACACCCGCAGCGAAATCGTCCCCTGCGGCTTGTCGTTGGGGTAAAACATCACCTGTGATTCACCCAGCACCGCATCCCACACGTCGCCCATGGTGTCGGCCAGCGCTAACGGCCGTTTCAGCCGATTAGCAACATCCTGCGGCGAAATATCATCCAGTGCCACCCGATCCGGGTGATCAAACATGACGCGGGGCAGCACAACCAAATCACCGACCCCATGCTGCAAAAGCTGGTTCACCACATCCGACCCCATCAGCAGCCCCGCCACCGTAATCGTCTCCCCCAACCGCTTATTCACAATCGGCAGCACCGTCACGCCCAACCCAGTCAACACGGCAAATTCAGCCGCCGTCTGCTGCAAAACCGGTGCAAACAACGTCGCCGTTGCCAAAGTGAGAGATTGGAAATCGGAGATTGGAGATTGGGAACCTTCATCAATCTCCAATCTCCAATCCCCAATCTCCTCCTTCACCCCCTCCCACTCATCCAAAAAGCCACGCACCATCCCCAGTCCGTTTTCCTGCAGCTCCTGGTCATCATACGCCTCAAGTTCTGGCACCTCACGGCCGGCTACCAGATACCATTCATCGGTAGGGTAGAGAAAACGAACGCCAAATCTCTCCAGGTAAAGCTGCTGTAGTAATTCCAAATAGGCCAGCGTCGCCGCCGCTTCGGCCGGAGTGTGGGGGCGCATCCCATATTTGTGGTGTTTGGTCAACCCCACCGGCACCACGCTGATAGATTGCACCGTCGGCCATAGTTCTGACAATTCCCGAATCGAGCGTTCCATCCACGCCCCGTCGTTCCATTCCGGCGTAATCACAAGCTGGGTATGCACCTCAATGCCATGCTCCCCCAGTCGCCGAATTTGCGCCAGCACGTCGGGGGCGGTTTTGTTACGCAAATAGTGCCGCCGCTTTTCCAAATCGGTGACGTGGACGGAAACATAGAGCGGCGACAGGCGCATCGTTTCAATGCGCCACCAGTCGTGGTCGCTGAGGTTGGTGAGGGTGACAAAGTGGCCGAAGAGGAAGGAGTAGCGGTAGTCGTCGTCTTTGATGTAGAGGGTGCGGCGAAAGCGGGGTGCCATTTGCAGCACAAAGCAAAATTCGCACAGGTTGTTGCAGCGGCGAATGTCGGTGTCAAAGGTGGGGTGGGCAAATTCCATGCCCAGGGTTTGGTTGTAGTCGCGCTCGGCTTCAAACAGCAGGTACTCGTCGCCGCGCCGCACCAGCATATCCAGGCTTTCTTCGGCACCGTAAAATTGCACGTCAATCACGTCTTCAACGCGGTTGTCGTTGATCGCCAGCAGTTGGTCGCCGGGCTGCAGGCCAATGTCATCAGCCACGCTGCCTGGCTCAATGGCAACAATTTGCCCACCAGCGTAGCCAGTTATGTCAAGCTCTTGAAACAGGGTCATGTGTGCCTTTTATGCGGCCGGAAAAGTAGCAGGTAACAGGTGGCAAGTCTCGTTTGCTACCTGCTACTTGCCACTTGTAACCTGTCACTTGCAACCGCCCCTTCATCGGTGCAGTTCTCGCAGCAAATTATTGATGCTGTTTTCATGCACCCGCTCCCAGGCCAGCGGGCTGCTGTTGGCGTTGTGGGGTGCCAGCAGGACGTTGTCCATTTGTCGCAGGGGACTGTCGGCCGGCAGCGGTTCAAATTCAAACACGTCCAGCGCCGCCCCGCCGATTTGGCCGCTTTGCAGGGCGCGAATGAGGGCGGCTTCTTCAACAACAGGGCCGCGTGCGGTGTTGATGAGGATGGCTTCGGGTTTCATGAGGGCGAAGGTGGCGTCGTTCATGAGGTGGTAGCTAGTGGGGTTGAGGTCGCAGTTGATGCTGACAAAATCGGCCTGGCGCAGCAGTGCCTCCCGGCTGACCATTTCGATGCCGGTTTGGGCAACGAAGTCGGCAGGCATGTCTACCAGATCATGCCCTAGCAGCCGCAGGCCAAAGGCGGGGGCGCGGCGGGCAACGGCTTTGCCCACATCGCCCACACCAATGATGCCAAGGGTGCATTCGCGGAGAGAACGGCCGTTAATCTTCTGCCACGTCCCCGCCTTCATCGCCCTGTCCATCCACGGCTGCCGCCGCACAAAGGCCAGCATATAGCCAAACACCGTATCGGCCACCGGCTCGCTAAAAGCATTGGGCGTATTGCACAGCGCAATTCCCAGCCGCTGGCACGCCGCCTTGTCAATCGAGTCAATCCCCGTTCCCCACTTGGAAATCACCTTGAGGCGGGGGGATGCTTGCAGTACCCGCTCAGTAAAGCGGTCGTCGCCGCAAATCACGCCGTCAATGTCACCCATCCAGGGCAGCAAATCCTCCTCCTCAAACCGTTCCTCCACGGGCGGCACAAAGAGTTCAATGTTGTTGGCGGCAAAAAGAGGACGAAAACGGTCGAGGTGGGGTTGAAGATAGGGGGCTGATATTAAAACTTTGTAGGACATATGTTGAAACATTCTGAGATTAGGAGATTAGGAGATTAGGAGATTGAGAGGTTAGTCTCCTGATCTCTCAATCTCCTAATCTCTAGACAATGCCAGTTTGTGCCTTTAAGAAATATTGTTTGATTATCGCATGTTTAGAATTTCTTCCAAGATTTCCTGCGGCGAACGACCGGTTGTGTCAATGATGATGGCATCGGCAGCCGGCCGCATGGGGGAATGTTCACGGTTGCCGTCAATCTCATCCCGACGCACCACGTCGGCCAAAATAGCCTCATAGCTGGCGGCATGACCCTGCTGGTGGCGGTCGTGCCAGCGTCGCCGCGCCCGCTCCTCAGCCGAGGCGGTGATGTAGAGCTTGAGCGGTGCATCGGGCAGTACCACAGTGCCAATGTCGCGCCCGACCATAACGCAGTGGCCTTTGGCGGCAAAGGTGCGCTGCTGGCGCACCAGTTCGGCACGCACGCCGGGGTAGCTGGCAACCTGCGAGACGTTGGCATCTACTTCGGGGGCGCGGATGGCCCAAGTGATGTCTTCGTCGTTGAGCAGGGCGGTGTACACACGGCCGTCTTCTTCCCCGGCAGCCGGCAGACGCGCCCCAATTTCGATCATGGTGGATAGATGGGTAACGGCCGTTTCATCTGCCACATCCACCCCGCGCCGCAGTGCCGCCAGCGTCACCGCCCGGTACATAAAGCCCGTGTCCAAAAAAAGATAGCCCAGCCGCTCGGCCAACATCCGCCCAATCGTCGTCTTGCCCGATGCTGCCGGCCCATCCATTGCAATCACATTTTTCATGAGTATGGTGGTAAAGGTGCATGCTGGGTCATTTATTCCACCGCCCAGCACACACCGCTACATGCTTTCTATCGTTTACGCTTCGATGCGGGCTGCTTTTTTGCCGTTTTCGGCGCATTATCGGCCACCAGTTGGCGCAACTCCTTCACCTCAAAGGGCGACAGGTAGCGCCACTGCCCGGCGGGCAATGACCCCAGCCGCAGCGTGCCAATGCGCTCACGCAGCAGCCGCGTAACCGGGTGGCCGAATTGGGCGGCGATGCGGCGGATTTGCCGCTTGCGCCCTTCGCGCAGCACCACGCGGAGCCGGGTGTAGTTGCTGCCGCGTTCAATTATTTCAATGGGGGCGCGGGCGGTTAAACGGCCGTCTAACATAACCCCCCGCCGCCACTGGTCAATCACCCCATCTGACATCGCCCCCTGCAGCCACACCTCATACTGTTTTTCGTGTTCGTAGCGAGGGTGGGTCAATTTATGCGCCAGTTGGCCGTCGTTGGTCATCAACATCAGCCCCTCGCTGGGCTTATCCAGCCGCCCCACGGGGTAAAAATGGCCGGGCAGTTCCACCAGGTCGCGCACAGTTGTACGCTCCTGATCCAACTCGTCGGCCAGTGACGACAGGACTCCTTTGGGTTTGTGGAGCATGATGTAGATGAATTTGTGGTCGTGGAGGGAAAGTAAACGGCCGTCTATTTTAATCTGATCCAAATCAGGGTCTGCCTTGTCGCCCAGCTTGGCAATACGGCCGTTTATCTCCACCCGCCCCGCCTGAATCAACGTCTCATTATCCCGGCGCGACCCCAACCCGGCATCAGCCATCAATTTTTGCAGCCGCACGCTCTTTTGCTCGCTCATGTTATATTGAGACTAAGAGATTAAGAGACTAGGGAGTCTTTTAGTCTCCCAGTCTCTCAGTCTCTTAATCCCCCTCTTCCTCACCAGCCAATTCCGGCATCTCATCCAGGCTTGCAAGGCCAAAATATTGCAAGAATTCGGTGGTGGTGCCATACAAAATCGGCCGGCCGGGTGTCTCTAGCCGCCCTGTCTCTTCAATCAACCCCTTGCTCAACAGCGTCCGCAGGGCACCGTCAGAGTTGACCCCGCGAATTTGGTCTACCTGTGGCCGCGTCATCGGCTGCATGTAGCTGATGATTGCCAGGGCTTCCAGGGCGGCATTGCTGAGGCGGCTACTCATTTCCAGCCCTAAAAATTGCTCAATAGCGGCACTGGCTTCGGGAGCAGAGGTCATTTGCACCTGGTTTTTGTCCCACTGCAAGCGCAGCCCCCGCGTCTGGAGTTCGGTTTCCAGTTCGGCCAGGTGGTTACGAACGGCCGTTTGCGTCAAATCCAGCGCCTTCGCCAGCCGCCCCACCGCCACCGGTCCACTCGCCACAAAGAGCAAACTTTCCAGCAGAGCCACCGGGGATAAAGTTGCTTTTGCACTCGGTTCACTCATTGTTGTTTCTCAATCCAGTTCATGCCTAAATGGAGATTAGCGATTGGCGATTAGAGATTGGGAATCTCCAATCGCCAATCTCCAATCCATACCTTCCTGTGTATACTTGTGCCAGCAGGCAAACTGCGTCATTATACTCAGAAACATGGAAACGGAGAAATTTTTATGAACCCCTTGACCTATGCCCAGCAGCAGCAAGAGCTGCATTTACAGGAACTCATCGAATTTTTGCGGCTGCCCAGCATTAGTACGCAGGAAAAACACAATGAAGACGTGGCACAAACGGCCGTTTGGCTTGCCAACAACATGACCCAGGCTGGCATCGAAAACGTCCGCGTCATCAAAACCCAGCGCCACCCCCTCGTCTATGGCGACTGGCTCCACGCGGGCAGCGACGCTCCCACCGTCCTCATTTACGGCCACTACGACGTGCAGCCCGTAGACCCCATCGAACTGTGGCATTCAAACCCCTTTGAACCCGACATCCGCGACAACTACCTCTACGCACGCGGCGCGTCCGACGACAAAGGCCAAACCTTCCTCCACGTTAAAGCCGTTGAAGCCTACCTGAAGACCGAGGGCAAGCTGCCGATCAACGTCAAATTTATCATTGAGGGAGAAGAGGAAAGCGGCGGCGAAAGCCTGCGAGCCTTTATCCCCGCCAACAAGGATCTGCTGGCCGCTGATGTGGCCGTGGTCTCCGACACCGGAATGCCCACCCCACAGCAGCCCGCCATCACCTACGGGCTGCGCGGCAATTGCTATGTCATGATGGACATCACCGGCCCCACCCGCGACCTCCATTCCGGCAGCTTTGGCGGCGGCATAGACAACCCGCTCAACGTCCTCGGCCACCTCATTGCCAGTTGCAAGGACAAAGACGGCCACATCCTCATCCCCGGCTTCTACGACGACGTGCGCCCCCTTTCCGATAAAGAGCGCACCCTGCTGGCGCAGCTTCCCTTTGACGAAGCGGCGTGGCTGGGCGACACCGGCGCCCCGCAAACGTGGGGCGAACCGGAATATACGCTGATTGAACGGATTGGGGCGCGGCCAACGTTTGACGTACACGGCATCATCGGTGGCTACACCGGCCCCGGCGGCAAAACGGTGCTGCCCTCCACCGTCCACGTCAAGCTCTCCATGCGGCTGGTGCCTGACCAAGATCCGGCCGATATTTTTGCCAAATTCAAAGCCCACGTGCTGGCAATGGCTCCCCCCACCGTCTCCATCGCGTTTCACCAGCGCGGCGGCGCACCGGCTTCCATTTGCAATTTGGAGCATCCAGCGATGAAGGCGGCGGCGGCGGCATTTACGGCCGTTTATGAAAACCCACCCGTCTTTATGCGCGAAGGCGGCTCCATCCCCGTCGTCGGCCAGTTCCAGGAATTCCTGGGGCTGGAAACCGTCCTCATGGGGTTTGGCCTGCCCAGCGACAACCTCCACGCCCCCAACGAACGGTTCTACCTACCCAACTTTTATCGCGGCATTGAAACGAGCATTCGCTTTTTGGCGGAATACGGCCGTTTATAGCCAATTACCTAATTGGAGATTGGCGATTAGAGATTGTGAAGGTTCACCAATCTCCAATCGCCAATCTCCAACAACTTCCTATGGGATGTTGATCGGCGGCAGCGTGGGAATCGCCGGAACATCTGGTACGCCTTGAATGGTGGGCAGAGCCGGAATGGCCGGAATGGTTAGCACAATGCCAATGTCCTTAAGTGGCGTGTTGAGCTGAATATCATCCAGCGGCAGCCAGCCGTTTTCGCCATTTGGCAGTGCCACGTTTGCCCATTCGCCACTTTCATCCAGACCAAGCACGCTCAGCGAGTCGCCATTTTCAACGGCGGCCTCTATTTCCGGGAATTCTTCGCCGGGGCCGCTGCGCAGGGTGCTTTTTTCGCTTTTGGCTACGGCACTGGCTTCGCCTTTGTCGGCAGCCGCCGCTTCGCCTTCGTCAGCCGCTTCGGGGGTGGCGGTTGCGGTGGGGGCGGGTTCGGTGGGCGGAACGGCCGTTTCCTCTACCTCAATCTCAGGAGCTACACGCGGTTCTTCGGTGGCAGGAACGGCCGTTTCCTCACCCCCACGCTCCAACTGCTCCAGAATATTTTGATCCACATCCGACGGAACCGGCACAGCCTCCTCCCCACCAAACAGCGAACAGCCCGCCAGCAGCACAGCCAGCAACACACACAACAACAGTTTCATAAACAAACAACTCCTTTTCTTAAACGATACTTCATCAATTAGTAGCAAGTTACAGGTAACAAGTTAACCTTGCCAACAGCCACCTGCAACTTGCCACTTGTTGATTATTGACAAACCTTCTTAGGGATGGAAATTAAATAACTTGCCCATTTAGAAGTTGAACTTCTTCTGAGAAGTTCAACTTCTTGCGTAACTTATTTAATCCTCGTTCCTTAAATTGACGTGGGTTCCATGTTGGGGATGATTGTCTCTCACTTCCCAATTGTAATCCATCTGCTAACAATGGCTGTTGAAAGTGGCAAGCAAACGCTGTAAAGCAATTGATAGCCCCGCTTTTACGCCCTTCTAACAGCGCTGTACCATGCTTTACACAACTGCTGTTGCCAATGAACCAGCACACGCCATAGGCTTTGTCTATAATATCGGCATAAGCAAACAAAACGGATTTCTCCTCCAAACATTTTCTCCTTTCCTTTTTCCTCCTCTTCTACCACCAACGCCGCGCTCACATGAGCGCGGCGTTGGTGTTTTTCCACCTTTTGACAAAGCTGATTTTCGGCGTACCATTGCCAAAATTTGTGTAAAGTAAGGTCGGTACGTGTGAAATTCAAAAATATTGATCGGCGTTTGTTTACAATCCTGATGATTGTATTTGTGCAAATGGTGGGAGCCTCAATGATCTTTCCCATTTTGCCTCTCTTTGCCCAGCGTGAATTTGGCTTGGCACCCCAAGCCATTACGCTTTTATCTACCTCATTTTTTGCCGCGCAGTTTTTGGCCGGCCCATACCTGGGGCGGCTGTCCGACAGGCACGGGCGCATTCCCATTTTGATCATTAGCCAGATTGGAACGGCCGTTAGTTTCTTCTTCATCGGTGCCGCCCAAAGCGCCCTCATGCTGTTCGCTGCCCGCATTGTTGACGGCATCACCGGCGGCAACATCATCGTCGCCCAGGCCTACGTCACCGATGTTACCCCCCGCGAAAAGCGAACCGAATCATTGGGCTATATTTTTGCCGTCTTTGGCATCGGCATCATCATCGGGCCGGCGTTGGGCGGCGTACTGGCTTCCATCTTCGGCCCACGCATCCCCTACTACTTTGCGGCCGGCGTCGCCATGCTCACCGTCATACTCACCTGGTTCACGCTAGACGAAACCCTGACGCCAGAGCAGCGTGCCGCCAACCGCCAAGCCCGTCAATCCAACCTGAACCCGACGCAACTGGTACGCAATATCCCGCTGGTTGCCATTTTGGGAATCGCCTTCATGGGGCAGTTTGCCTTTGGCATGATGCAATCCACCTTTGCCCTTTACGCCGAGGCGCGGCTGTTTCCAGGGCTGGATGACCGCACCATTGATTTGGGCGTGGGGATGCTGTTGGCGGCCGTTGGGCTGGGGCAGTTGCTCACCCAAACCTTTTTGCTCCGCCCACTGCTGCGCCGCTATGGCGAAATTGGGCTGGTGACAATGGGCACCATCTCGCGGGCCTTTGCCATGCTGCTCTACGCCATCGTTACGTCGCCCTGGCTGGGAGCCATCGGGTCGCTCTTTTTTGCGGCAGGCATGGGGCTAACCATGCCGCCGCTGCAATCGCTAACAACGACCGTTGTTGACGACGACATACGCGGCGGCATTCTCGGCGTGTTTCAATCCATCACCAGCCTGGGCATCATCCTCAGCACCGCCATCGCCGGTCTTATCTTTGCCATCACCCCCACCGCCCCCTACTGGCTGGGGGCAACCCTGACCTTTTTGCTGCTATTGCCCGTTTTCTATCTGCGGCGCGTGCCGGCCATTGCCCAAACCGTTCCCCAGCCGGGTGCTGCCAAAAAGGTAGCCGAGGATTCCAATCCTCGCGCCTAGGTTGTGTTGACATTGGGCAAAAAGAAGCAGATTTCACCGCAGAGGGCGCAAAGATCGCAGAGATTTACCTTGTTGTCTTCTCTTTCTCTGCGCCCTCTGCGTACTCTGCGGTTCAAATTCTGAAAAGTCAACAGAACCTAGGAGCTTGTCGGAAAACGAAAATGGAGACGCGGACGACGCAGATCGGAGCGGATTGTCGCGGATCAAGGAGAGCAGGTTGCGGCAGATTCGCAAGGTAAACCAGGCAGACGTTGCCGATTTGGTAGACGTAGTTGCCAATGCCTATCCCGCCTTTGGTGCCAATACCGCCGAGGGGCGCGAACGGCTGTACCGACGGCTAAAGGAGCGGCTGGACAAACCGGCACCCTATTATGGGCTGTTTGACGGCGACACGCTGCTGGGCGCAATGCGGCTACATGATTTTACGATGAAGCTGCATACAGCCAGGATGCTGGTGGGGGGCATTGGCGGCGTAGCGGTGGATTTGGCCTGTAAAAAGGAAAAAGTGGCGCGGGATTTGGTGCTGTACTTTCTGCGTCATTACCGTGACCGAGGCGCACCCTTAACGGCTCTTTACCCGTTCCGCCCCGATTTTTACCGGCAAATGGGGTGGGGATATGGGACAAAACTGAGCCAATACCGGGTGGCTCCAGCCAATTTGCCGCCGGGCAGCAAGCAGGGGGTTCGGTTTTTGGAGAACCGGGATTGGGAAAAAACGGCCGTTTTAGACTGCTACCACCGCTATCTGGAGCAAACCAACGGCATGTTTGTCCGCAGCCGCGCCGATGTTGATGACCTATTTGGCAACCTGGCAAACAAAATCGTTGGCTTCCACGATGGCAAAAAGCTACGCGGCTACCTCGTTTTTCGCTTTGAAAAGGTCGAAGGCGGCAGCTTTTTGCAAAACGACATCGTTGTTTCCGAGCTGATTTATGAAACCCCGGCCGCCCTGCGCGGGCTGCTGGCCTTTTTACACACCCAAGCCGACCAGATTCGGCAGGTGGTACTCAATCTGCTTGACGATGATTTCCACTACGTTTTCCACGACCCGCGTTACAGCGACCGGCTGCTGCCACCGGTGTACCACGAGAGCAATGTGCAGGGGGTGGGGTTGATGTACCGGGTCATCCACGTGGGGCGGCTCTTCACGGCACTGCGCGAGCATGACTTTGGCGGCCAAAGCTGTCGGCTGCGGCTGACGGTGCGCGACAGCTTGCTGCCGGAAAATGCAGGGAGCGTGCTGCTGGTGGTGGAAAACGGCCGTTTGCGCCTGGGCGAAGGAGAAGCCGAGGCCACAATCACGCTGGATGTGGCCGACTTTTCCTCGCTCATCGTCGGAGCCGTTGGTTTTGCCCAGCTTTACCGCTATGGGCTGGCCGAAATTTCTGACCTGGCCTGGGTAGACAAAGTAGATCGGCTGTTTGCGGTACGGCAGAAGCCAGTTTGCCTGGCAAGTTTTTAAGACAAATCTATGAGTGACCCAATGCACCCAAAACAGTTACTTGATTTTTATGACCTGCAACCCAAGAAAAGTTTAGGACAGAACTTTTTATTTGATGAGGCGGTGCTGGGGCGCATTGTGGCGGCGGGGAATGTAACGGCCGTTGATGTAGTACTCGAAATTGGGCCAGGGCTGGGGGCATTGACGAAGGTGCTGGCAGAAACGGCCGTTTCCGTCACCGCCGTCGAGCTAGACCAACGCTTTTTGCCCATCCTGCAAAGCCAGCTTGCCCCCTACGACAATGTGCGCCTCATCCACGGCGACATTCTGGAGCAAAACCCCGCTGACCTGTTTGACCGTCCCTACAAAGTCATTGCCAACGTCCCCTACTACATCACCGGGGCGATTTTGCGCCATTTGCTCAGCGCCAGCCACAAACCCACCTGCATGGTGTTGACAGTGCAGCAAGAGGTGGCAGAGCGCTTAACGGCCGTTCCCCCCAACATGTCGCTCCTCGCCGTCAGCACCCAGTTCTACGGCACCCCCCGCCTCGTCGCCACCATCAAGGCCGGAGCCTTCTGGCCTCGCCCCGACGTAGATTCAGCCGTCATCCGCCTTGATCTTGACCAGCAGCCGCTGGTAGCCGAAAAGCCATTTTTCCGCGTCGCCAAAGCCGGGTTTAGCCAAAAGCGCAAGCAGCTCAAAAACAATTTGCGCCAGCTTGGGCTAACCCCCGCCAACCTCCAAAGCGTGCTGGCCGCAGCCAACATAGATGGCCGCCGCCGCGCCGAAACGCTTACCGTCGCCGAATGGCAGCAGCTAACCGCCGCCTGGCTGGCACTTCGTGAAGATTTGTAAGAAGTTTGGACAGGATTCACAGGATTAACAGGATTTTTGTGGCTGTGGTCGAAATGACGTATTTTGGCCTGGTAGTTTGTCGGAGAGGTCTGAATAGAAGCGCGGGTGACACGGATGTTGACGGATAAACGCGGATTTTCCGAATGATTACGGATTCTCAAGCCTAATCCTGTCAATCCTGTCAATCCTGTCTAAAAATGCCCCCATGAAAATTGATGCCCATGTCCACTACACGCCGCCCAGCCTGCGGGCGCGGCTGGATGCGCTGGCTGACGATGAGCCATATTGGCATTTGCTGCTAAACCCGCCAAACGGCCGTTCCATTCAGGGCTGGGTCACGGCCGAAACGATGCTGCGCCATATGGACGAAGCTGGGTTAGACCGCGTTGTCCTCGTTGGCGAATATTTCCGCCAGCACGAAAACTGCATCCAGCGCAACAACCAAGCCATCGAAATCGTCCGCCGCTGGCCCGACCGCGTGCTGGCGCTGGCCGTCATCCAGCCCCATGCCGGGCAAGCCGCTCTCGACGAGCTGGACCGCTGTTTGGACAACGGGCTGGTTGGTGTGGGGGAACTCAACCCCTACGCCCAGGGGTTTGGCCTGGGCGACCCGGCCTTTTTGCGGCTGGCGGAGCGGTGTGTTGAGCGCGACGTGCCGATCAACCTCCACGTGAGTGAAGAAATTGGCGGCTACTACCTGGGCAAATCCACCACGCCGCTGCGCCATTATTACGAACTAGCCGGCCGCCTGCCCGACCTCAAGCTGATTTTGGCACACTGGGGAGGCGGGCTGTTTTTTTACGAAATGATGCCCCGCGTGCGGCGGCAGCTTCGCAACGTCTGGTACGACACCGCCGCTACGCCACTGCTTTACCCCGTTGACAATATTTTTGCCACCGCCCTCACCTGCCTCGACCACCGCAAGCTGCTCCATGGCTCCGACTACCCGCTGCTGATTTACCCGCGCACGATGACCGAGGCCAGCTTTCAGCCGTTTCTGGCGGCGATGGATGCGCTGCCGCTGGCCGACGGGGTGCGTGCCGACATCATGGGGCGCAATGCGGCGCGGCTGTTTGGGCTATTAGATGATGGGGTGGATCATCGGGCGGAGATTAAGCCGCTGCCGCCGGAAAAACGGCCGTTTTTCCCTCTAACTCCCCTCATGTCCCTGCGATCCGTGGTGGAAACGTGGCCGGAGACGGAGCCGATTTTTGCCCAACACCAGTTGCCCACCCGTGACCAAATTGCCCCTACCTGGGAGCCAATTCTGCAAACGGCCGTTGCCCACGGCCTCACCCGCGCCCAGCAAGGGGCATTGCTGGCGGCGTTGAATGCGGTGTTGTTGGACGACGGATGACCGACGACGGATTGCACAAGATAATTTGGGTCTTCAGGAACTCGTGGGGCCACCCCAAAGACCCGATGATCTCAGACCTCACATAACCACAAAGACCCAAAATCTGTTTGTGATACTTTTCTCCAAACCCCGTCTTTATAGACATGAGCATCGTACTTCCTTTTGGCAAACGACAGGCGGCAACGCCCATTGACTGGAACGCCCTGTATGCCGATCACATCGGGCGTATCTTTAACTTTTTTCGCTATCGCGTTGGTGATGAGGCCACGGCAGAGGATTTAACGGCCGTTACCTTCGAGAAAGCATGGGTTAAACGAAAACAGTTTCGCGGCGATGCCGACTCGTTCACCCACTGGCTGTACGCGATTGCTCGCAACGTTGCGAATGATCACTTTCGGACACGACCCGACACCGTTGCCCTCGACGAAACGCTCAACCTGACGACGGGCAGCAACCTGGGCGAAGCAGTCGCCCGACGTATTGAATTTATCCAGCTTGTTCACGCCATCAACCAACTGCCAGAACGCGAGCGGGATGTGATTGTCCTCAAATATGGGGCCGATCTCAACAACCGCCAAATCGCCCGGCAGCTCGATCTCAGTGAATCAAACGTTGGCTCAATTTTGCACCGCACCATCCAAAAGCTGCGGCTGCAACTGGAGCAGAAAGATGAATGACAACTTTTTGAAAAAGCACCGCGTCCGGCCAAACCCGCACTTTGTCGAGTCGCTCTATCAATCACTTGAAAACCCAAAACCGAGGAGTTTGACCATGTTGACAAACAAATTATTCGCCACAAACAAACTGCGTGCCGCCTTTATGCTGCCGCTGGCTCTCTTGCTCGCCGCTTTTCTTGCCCTTGCCATTTCCCCCGCAGCGCGGGCGGCGGTGCAGTCGCTGTTCTCATTCAACGGCGTGGAGGTGACGGTTGACCCGGAAACGGGCAAGCTACGTGCCGATGGCAACAGCGAGGCGATTCTCTATCAGGACGACAACGCTGTTTTTATTATGGGTGAGGATGGACAAACGGCCGTTGGCGTAAGCCAAAGCACAGCAGAAGTGAACGAAGAAATGATTCCTGTACCCGACCTTGCCCAAACCTACCCCGACTTTGTGCTGCCTACCAACGTGCCAACCGGGTATCAGATGGACACCCAGGCCACAGTGATCGAGGGAATGATTGTCCTCAACTGGCGCAACGAAGCCGGCCACACCCTTACCTACCAATGGGGAACACAGCCAGCACCCACCGACCTTGCCCTTGATGAGCAAGCCCTTGCTGCCCTGGGTGCTGAAATAGTAGATGGCGCGTCCGCAGAAGGTTTTATGGAGCCTTACCAACTGATGCCGGGGCCAGACGGGTCACAACTGGCACTTTACAACAGTGAGAGCAATGGCGTGCCAGTATTGATTGTTGCCACCGACACTTCCCTAACGGCCGAAACCTTGCAGGCAATGGTGCCGTAACCAACCCCAAGGAACGATTGACCATTTAGAAGTTCAACTTCTCAGAAGAAGTTGAACTTCTGGAACTGCAAAGCTATTTACGAACAATTCTTATTTTAGCAGCCGCGCCACTTCCCCACCCGAAACCAGCCCCGAAAGCCAGCCAAACCCACCCCCGTCCAGCATTTCCCGTCCACTGGCAATAATCGTCGTCATCGTTGCCCGCGCCAGCGCCCCGCCAATAGAGAGCCGCTTCGCCCCTGCCGCCGCCAGTTCAGCCACCGTCACCCCCGGCAAAAACGGCACCAGCACATTCACCGGCTTATCCACCGCCGCCACCACCTGCCGCACCTCAGCCAGCGTCCGCAGCCCCGGCGCATAGACCACATCCGCCCCCACGGCCACAAACGCCTGCAAACGGCGAATGGTGTCGTCCAAATCATTGCGCCCGTGCAGAAAATTCTCCGCCCGCGCCGTCAGCGTAAAGGGAAAATCCAGCGTCCGCACTGCTTCCACCGCCGCTTGCACCCGCTCCACCGCATGGGCAAACTCATAAATCCCCTTGCCGCTAAAATCCTCAATGGAGCCGCCGACGACCCCCGCTTCAGCCGCCAGCAAGTAGGTTTGCGCCGCCTGTGCCGGGTCGTGGGCAAAGCCGTTTTCTAAATCGGCACTAATGGGCAAATCGGTGGCAGCGCAGAGGAGGCGGCAGTGCGCCAGCTTTTCTTCCCGCGTTACCATGCCGTCCAGCCGCCCCAGGGTAAAGGCAAAGCCGGAGCTGGTGGTTGCCAGGGCTTCAAACCCCAGCCCGGCCAGCAGCCGCGCCGACCCTGCATCCCAGGGGTTGGGAATGACAAAGGCTCCTTCCCGCGCATGAAGTGCCTGAAATCGTGTTGCTTTTTCTGCTTGTGTTGTCATCTCTGTCCTGCGAATGGGACGCAGATTTTCCTGATGTCGCCTGACGACCACTATGTGTACAGGTTAATCAACGTCCTGATAAGGAACGAGGATTAAATAAGTTACGAAAGAAGTTCAACTTCTTCTGGGAAGTTGAACTTCTAGATGGGCAAGTTATTTAATTTCCATTCCTAAATCGGATATTTGGGGCAGGGCGTATTGCATATGCCCCTACTTGCCGCCGTCCACTGACAGCACCTGGCCGGTGATCCAACTGGCGTAGTCGGAGGCGAAGAAGAGGGCGGTGTGGGCGATGTCGTTGGGGGTACCCAGCCGCTTGAGGGCGATGTTGTTGAGCAAGGCTTGCTGCCCGGCTTCGCCATACGACTGCCACTGTTTTTCAGTGGTGGGGTTGGAGCGTACAAAGCCGGGGGCGATGTTGTTGACGGTGATTTGCCACGGTCCCAATTCGTGGGCAAGCTGACGGGTGAGGCCGATTTGGGCGGCTTTGGCGGAGGCGTAGGCCTGGATGCCGGTGAGGCTGATGCCCAGCCCAGCACCGCTGGAGATGTTGATGATGCGGCCGTAGCGGGCTTGCTTCATGCTGGGGGCAACGGCCTGGGCAAAGGTGAAGGCGGCGGTGCAGTTAACGGCGAAGATGTTGTGCCAATCGGCGGGGGAGATTTCTTCCAGCGGCCGGCCGACCTGCCCCAGCACCCCGCCGGCATTGTTGACCAAAATGTGGATGGTGGGAGAAACGGCCGTTATTTCCCCCACAAACCCCGCCACCGCCGCCCGATCCGTCACATCCACCGTCTGCACGTGGCAGTTGGCACCGCACAACCGCTGCGTTTCGGCCAACTCATCAGCTAAAATGTCGCACGCCCACACGGTTGCGCCACGCTGGGCAAACGCCAGGGCAATGGCACGGCCAAAGCCGTGGGCAGCCCCGGTCACAATCACGGTTTTGTTGGTGAATGAAATTTCCATTAGGTGTTGACAAACGGCCGTTCGGCCACCACCGGAGCCGCCCTTTCCACATTGAACAAGCGAAAACCCCACTGCACGGCCGGCCCAATCAGCAAAGCCACCACAATGGTTCCAATGCCAAAGGGGCCACCCAGCAGCCAGCCGGCCACAAACACACACAATTCAATGGTGCTACGCGCCCGGCGCAAGCTCCAGCCAGTACTGCACTGCACAGCCAACATCAGCGTATCGCGGGGACCAGCCCCGGCATTCACGCCAATATAAATGCCGGTGGCAATCCCCATGATGAGAATGGAGCCAAGCAGCATGGCTCCTTGCAGCAGCCAGTTGTCGGTGACGGAGGGAATGAGCCAGAGGAATAAATCAGTCCAGGGACCAATGAACAAAATGTTGCCCAGCGTTCCCCAGCCAACCCGCTCCCGCATGAGCAACGCCACCGCCAGCACGCTAAAACCCACCAGCACGGTAATGGTGCCAACCGACAGACCAAAGATGTCGGACAATGCTACTGATAGCATGACCCAGGGATTTGTGCCGAGGTTGGCGTGGATGAGCATGGCAATGGCGATGCCAAAGAGGGCAAAGCCGATTTGGATGACCACAAAGTCACGCGGCAGGGTTTTCCAGTGGATGGGTTTGAACATGGCTATGCCTGAGCTTTCCAGTCGCGTAGCGTTTGCGCTACCCGATCCATCTGTTCGCCTGTACCCATGGTGATGCGGAGGTGGTCGGTAAGGCCGTACACATCCACGGGTCGGACGACGATGCCGTTGGTGCGAAGATAGTTGGCGGCACTAGTGGTGTCTTGGGTGGAGTCGAAGCGGCAGAGCATGAAGTTGGTGCAGCTTGGCAGAGGATGCAAGCCGAGGTCGGTTAGCTGGCTGGCGAAGTTGGTGCGAATAACGGCCGTTTTTTCCCGCACATCATACACCTGCTCCTGATCAAGCACCGCCGCTGCCGCCGCCGCCGCCGCCAGCGTCGTCAAATTTTGCGCCGGCCGAATACGCCCCATATAGTCAATAATTTCCGGCGGGAAATAGCCCCAGCCAACCCGCATCCCCGCCAGCCCATACACCTTGGAAAACGTGCGCAGCACCACTACGTTGCCCCGTTCAATCAGGTCGAAGCACGGCTCGTACTGGTCAAGGTCAACAAATTCGGCGTAGGCTTCGTCCAGCACCAACAGCACATCCTCTGGCAAATTGTCGCGCAAGCGAATGATTTCACTGCGGGGCAGGAAGTTGCCGGTGGGGTTGCCGGGGTTGTCTATAAACACCAGCGTCGTATCTGGGCGCACGGCAGCCAGAATGTTGTCCACACTTTTAGCGGTTAAATCAGGCTGGGCGGCCAAAATCATCTCGCCACCGGCCATGCCAACGGCTTTACGGAAGTAGATGTAGCTGTATTCGCTGGCAACGGCCGTTCTGCCCGGTTCCAGATAGAGCATACAAAGCTGCACAATCAGGTCGGTGGAGCCAAGCCCAAAAACAAGTTTGTCGGGTTCAAGCTGCAGGGTGTGGGCAACAGCCTGCCGCAGCTTGTGGTTGTCTTTGTCGGGATAAAAGGGCAAGTCGGCGCTGGCGTGGGCAATGGCCTCATGCACCACGGGGGAGCAGCCAAACATGCTTTCGTTTTGTGACAGGATTAACGGCCGTTGTCCATTCGGAATTGAATTATCCGACAGTTTGTAGGGGGTTAACCCCAGAATGTGCGGACGCGGTTTCATAAACAGTTCCTCTTCTTCGCCTGGGCAGGTTGTTTCGCCAACAGCCTGCATGAATAATTAAATACAAAGCGAGAATTCTACTACAATGGTTGTTTATAAACCGCAAAAATGACGCAGCTTTTGGCGGATGGCAGGAGGAGGGGAGGGCAGAAACGGCCGTTCCTCCGCACCATCCAGGGGTGACGGAGACTACCACCTGCGGACTCGCCCACCACGGCTGCAATCCAAACTGCTGCCAGCGAGGTTAGGCCCTAGCAGTCGTTGCCGACGACTGCGCAGTCGTTGCCAACTGCTGACCCGACCTCGCCCGGTCGCTGCCAATGGGTGCCGCTCTGGAGGGACAAAGCGGGGCATTGACAAACGGCCGTTTGGTTGGGCTGATTTATGCTCAAGTGCCAACATGATAGTTACTCCAAAACAATCAAAAACTGATAAGGTGGTGCGTGTGGCTTGTTACTGCTCCCACAGTCACACGCGATAATGCTATTTTATAATCGGCTACGTTTATTGGACGTTAAGCGATTGATAAAGGTTGCCCGGCCGGCGTGAAGGAGCTGTGAAGATTAAGATGGCAGATTTTGGCACTTTATCATATCTTCTCAAACTTATTGAAAAGATTCGTTTAACAACGAATAAACGAATCATTTTTTACAGCGTACCATTAAAGGGAGGGGACTACCTGAACACGCTTTCCCACTTTATTGAGCAGATACACTCTATCCGCGCATCCGTTTTTCCAACAAGCGGTTAATTGCCATAACTAATCCGGTAAATCCCGCCGTTGATGTAATCACCCACATACAGCGCCCCGTCTGGTCCCTCCGTTAGCCCCAGCGGCATGCCGCCCCAGGAGGCAAACCAGCTTACTTCGCTGCGGTAGCTGCCGCCGTCGGGAGTGAGGATGACGCGGGCAATGCCCGTTTTCACCCCGCTTTTCAGCCAGGAGCCGAGAATGGCGACAAAGGCATTGTAGCGGTAATCGGCCGGGAAGCGGTTGCCGCTGTAAAAAACAAGGCTGTTGGCGGAGGAGTGGGATTCAAAAAAGGCAACGGCCGTTTTTGTTCCCGCACACCCCGACCCAACTCCCGCATCCCAACAGTCCGGCCAGCCATAGTCACCCCCCTGGACGATGTAGTTGAGTTCTTCCTGCGGCGCATCCATCCCCAAATCATCGCGGCCGTTGTCGGTGGCAAACAGTTCCCCCGTCACTGGGTGAAAGGCGAGGTCATACGGGTTACGCATTCCGGTGGCAAATACTTCCCCTTGCCCGGTGTTGATGTCAAAACGCATGATGGTGGCACTGCGCGGGTCAGCTTCCACGCAGGCATCGCAGGTGGAGCCAATGCCGATGTAGAGCAGCCCGTCGGGGCTAAATTTGAGGTTGTCGTTTTGGTGCAGGCCAATGGGTAGGTTGTTGGCAAAGTTGACCGCTTCATCGGCCACCAAATCGCCGGTGGTATCGCGCAGCACGGAGATTTTTTGGTTGCTGGAAACATAAACGTCGCCGGTGGGCGGGTGGATGGTGATGCCCAAAGGGGTGCTGAAGCCGTTGGAGAAGATGATGTCGCGGTCAGAACGGCCGTTTCCATCCAAATCGCTAAACACATGAATCGTCGTATCCACCGAAGTCGCGTACAAATTGCCCGCCGTGTCAAAGGCCAAGCTGGTTGGGCGGTACATCTCGGCATATTTGATGAAGGAAAAGCCGGGCGGCAGATCCACGTCGGGCAGGTCAATGGTAACGGGAGGGATGGTGGGCTTGGCGGTGGCGGTTGGCGGCACAGTCGCCGTTGGCGGCACAGTCGCCGTTGGCGGCACAGTCGCTGTTGGTGGCACAGTCGCTGTTGGCAGCACAGTCGCTGTAGTAGACACAATCGTTGATGCAGCCGGTACAGCTTCCGTGACGGCAACCGTTGCTGGCTCCGTGGCCGCAAGCGTAGCAGTTGGCGTTGCCGGGGTTTGCCCCTGGCAGCTCACCAGCAGTACAGCTAGAAAAATATAAAACCTTGTCTTCATTTGTTCACCAATCTGTATTCGTCTGTGTTCCGGAACGAGGATTAGATAAGTGGCGCAAGAAGTTCAACTTCTCAGAAGAAGTTGAACTTCTAAATGGACAAGTTCTTTAATTCCCATTCCTTACCCGCGTTCCATTTCAGGCTATGATTTTGGCGTGGTGGTTTAGAAGCGGCATAATACGACCAAGTATAATCGAATGACAGCATTTGCCCGATAGTTATTACGGCTTTCTTAACCGGGCCGCTTGTTACACTTTTGTAAGATTTTTGGGCTACAACTAATGGAATTGAGGTGACGATGACGCAAGAGCTTGGCGATATTTTGGTGGTGGATGATGAAGCCTCGGTAGTGGAGGTGGTGAAGTTGTATTTGCAGCGGGAAGGGTTTTCGGTGCGGATTGCGCGGGATGGTCAGGCGGCGTTAACGGCCGTTCGTCAAAAACCCCCTACCCTCATTGTCCTCGATCTGATGCTCCCCCACATAGACGGCATGGAAATTTTGCGCCGCCTGCGGGAAAACCCGGCCACCGATGTTCCCGTCATCATGCTCACCGCCCGCAGTCAGGAGACCGACCGCATTTATGGGCTGGAAATGGGGGCAGACGATTATGTGACCAAGCCATTTTCCCCGGCAGAGCTGGTGTCGCGGGTGAAGGCGGTGCTGCGGCGGGCGGGTGGCGGTGTGGCTGCGAGTTCGGGCGGGGGGGGAGAACGGCCGTTAACCCACGGCGACCTCACCATTGACCCCCGCACCCGCCTTGTCACCGTACGCGGCCAAAACATCGAGCTAACCGCCACCGAATTCAACCTCCTTTGGTTTATGGTACAGCATCCCCGCCAGGTCTTTACACGCGACCAGCTTCTGGAAAACGTCTGGGGCTTCTCCGAATACGTAGACCCCAGCACCGTCACCGTCCACATCCGCCGCCTGCGCGAAAAGCTCGAAGCCGACCCCGGCAAACCAATGTGGCTTATGACCGTCTGGGGCGTTGGCTACAAATTTGAACCCGATAATCAGTAATCGGTAATCGGTAGTGGTTACTGATTACCGATTACTAGTTACTGATTACCGAAATGATAAACACCCTCTCCCATTCCCAGGAACCCACCTGGCTCAACCGCGCCTCATGGCGCATCTTGATGATCGGCGTCGTGGTCGCCCTCTCCGTGTCGGCACTGCTGATGGTCATCTGGATGCGTGCCCCCTTTGCCGAAGTGACCGAACTGGTCTACACGCTGGCCGCTACCTCGTTGGTGTCGCTGGGCGTCAGCTACCTTGTCTATCGGCGCGGCGGGGCGCGATTCCCATCGCTCAATTTGACCCTCGTCATGACCTATGTGCTGGCAACCCTGGTCACGCTGGTCAACGTGTGGGTCATGTCGCAGCGCATGTTTGTCAGCGAACACGATTTGCTGCTCAGCGCCGTGCTGTTGCTGTTTGCCGGGATGATTGCCACCACCTTTGGCATCTTTGTCGCCGCCAACGTCACCGATGAACTGCGCCAACTGGCAGCCACAGCACAAACGCTGGCCGAGGGCGACTTGGGGGCGCGGGTGCAGGTGAAAGGGCGCGACGAGGTGGCACGGGTGGCACAGTCGTTCAACATCATGGCCGCCCAGCTTCAGGCCACCGAGCGCAAGCGGGAAGAGCTTGACCAGATGCGGCGCAACTTTATTGCCTGGACATCCCACGATTTACGCACGCCGTTGACCAGCATTCGGGCGATGGTGGAGGCGCTAAACGACGGAGTGGTGGATGACCCGGCCACAGTGCGGCGCTATTATGCGACAATGCGAAACGATGTGATTGGGCTAAACAACCTGATCAACGATTTGTTTGAGCTGTCGCAGCTTGATGCAGGGGGGTTACACATCGAAACGGCTTCCCATTCGCTGCGTGACCTCATTTCTGACGCTTTGGAAAGTTTCCACGCGCTGGCGGAACAACAGCAAATTCAGCTGGATGGGGCAGTAGAGGTGGACATTGACCCGGTGGTGATGAGTGCGCCAAAGATTGGGCGGGTGGTGAATAATTTGATTGGCAACGCGCTGCGCTATACGCCGGCCGGTGGGCAGGTGTTTGTGCGGGCGGTAAGAACGGCCGTTTCCGTTCAAGTCATCGTGCAAGACAACGGCCCCGGCTTCCGCGAAAAAGATTTGCCCCACCTGTTCGAGCAATTTTATCGCGGCGAAGAAGCCCGCAGTCGCCAAACCGGTGGTGCCGGGTTAGGGCTTGCCATTGCGCGGGGCATTGTCGTGGCACATAACGGCCGTATTTGGGCGGAAAATGTTCCCACGGGCGGAGCGTTGGTTGGCTTTGAACTCCCGGTATGAAGACGTGGGGTGTAGGGAGTGGGGTGTAGAGAGTCAACGCTCCACACCCTGCGCCCCACAATCCTTAATCCGTAAGATTCCACCCCCTGGCTGCGTCCAAAGAGAGAAAAGGACGGCTCATGCAAATCGAAAAGATTAACTATCTCTCCGATATTCACATTTTCCGTGACCTCCCCCCCACCGATCTGGCACAAATGGATCGGCAGCTTGCCATGATAAGCTGCGCCCCCGGCAAAATTTTTTACATGCCCGAAGACAACGGCGAGGCACTCTTCTTAATCAAAAGAGGGCGCGTTCAGCTTTACCGGTTGTCGCCAGGGGGCAAGAAGCTGGTGGTGGCAATGCTGGGAGCGGGAGCGATGTTTGGCGAGATGGCTCTGGTGGGGCAAGGGATGCACAGCACCTTTGCTGAAGCACTGGATGAATGCCTGATTTGTGTCATGAGCCGAGCCGATGTGGAGCGACTGGTGGTGGAAAAACCGGCCGTTGCCTTTCGTTTTTTGGAAGTCATGGGCAACCGGGTCACAGCACTGGAATCCCACCTGGAAGCGATTGCCTTTAAAAGCATTTCGGCGCGGCTGGCAAGCCTGCTGCTAAAATTAGCCGCCGAACAAGATGATAACAACGTGGTGCAAGGATACACCCACCAGGATTTTAGCGATATGCTGGGGACATACCGCGAAACGATAACCCAAACTCTCAACGACTTTAAGGGCAACGGGCTGGTTGAGATTGGCCGCAAACGGATTGCCCTGCTCAATCGGACACAATTGGAAATTTTGGGAGAAGGGTAAGCCGCCCTTCTCCCACGCTTTTACATCTCTTCGCGGTAGGTAAAGTTGTGCTTTTTACGGGCGTTGAGGATAGCACGGCGCAAAATTTCATACACTTCAACCGGGTTTTCCACATTTTTCAGCACAATTTGTGGGTGGTTGGGATGGTGGCTGGTAATCATGATGTCGCCCAAAGCCAGCAGCCGTTCCGTCAACGTCTGGCTGTACTGCACATCCTGAATGCGAACCAGCTCAATGTTTTCGCTCGTTTTATTCAGCAGCCCTTCGGTGATGCGAATGCGTTCGTCGGTGATGAGGTAGTGGAGGGTGAGGGACAAAAACGGCCGTCCTTGCCACAACACATCCTCCTTGTTGTCATCCCAAATAGACTGTTCGATCTGCACCGGGGTTGCGGTATCTGCCACAGCCTCCCCCATTTCCTGGTTCATCTCCACCAGTGCTGCCTCTGTCACCAACTTCACCAACGCCTCAAGCTGGCTGCGTTCAACCCCACTCAGGTCAACTTCACCCTGAGCAATCGCCTGCCAAACCTGGCTTTGAATACGAGCTTGTGCCGCACGTAATGACATATCATCAAATTCCTTTTGCTAACGTAAATTTAACACAGATTTTTTACCATAGGCGCATGTTTGCAAATACGCCTACGGTAGCTACAATAAGCTAATAACGAAGACAAATTTTAATGATTAGGACAGAAAAATGCCGCTCTACACCTACAGATGTAACGATTGTAACCATGAATTTGAAGTGCGTCAGCGCATGTCAGATAACCCTTTAACCGAATGCCCTGTTTGCGAGGGGGAAGTGCGCCGGGTTGTTAATTCGGTAGGCGTGGTGTTCAAGGGTAGTGGTTTCTACGTCACCGACAATCGCAGTGGGAAGACCAAAAACAGCAACGTAACGGCCAAGCGAGATGATGCTTCTGAATCTGGTAATGGCAGTTCTTCCGCCAGCACGACCGATAGTTCTAGCACCACAAGCTCCGACGCCGCGCCCAAGAAAAGCGAAAAGGCCACGGCACCGGCTGCCTCAACCACATCATAGGGTCGCCAGCCTGACAATAGAGAAAAATGAAGCCTGCTTTTGTGCAGGCTTTTTTGTTGCTGGCTCGCCCTAGATTTGGAATCCTCGCGTGGCAGGAATGACTTTCTGGGTAAAGTTGCGCACATATTTTTCCAGTTTGTCGCGCAAAATGACCCATTCCTCACTGCCCAGGATTTTTTGCATTATTTCCAACGATTGAGCAATGCCTTCGGCCATCTTTTGCTCATGGTTTCCATAAGCCGTATACCAAATTTCAATATTGCTCATTCCCAGCCGGTTGAGAGTCGGAATAAATTCATGAACAAGAAATTCAAAATATTCCGACTCATATTCCTGGCGGATATCCCACTGCATTAATAATTTTGTTGGCATAGCAATTACGATTGCAAAGGGTGGCCTTTTGAGCTTGCCTACACCTTTGGCGTTAGAATCAGGGTTTCGGTCTCTTCCGGCAGGTTTTGTGCCGAAATACGCAGCGTTGATTCTTCTTTGGGGTCAGTGACACCCATCTCCTTTAGAAAGCGGTCAACATGGTCTAACTCCAGCATGAGGCCGGGCATTTGGTAGTGCATGGGTATGACAATATTTGGCTCCAGCATGGACACCAATTCTGCTGCCTGCGCGGCGTTGAGGCTGTTGCCCCCGCCGACAGGGACGAGCAGCACGTTGACCTGCTCCAACGCCTCAATTTGGGTTTGTGAGGGCACTTTTTTCATGTCGCCCAGGTGAGCAACGGTGAGGCCATCAAAATCAAACAGATAGAGGACGTTGCGTTCGCTGGCATCGTCGGTGGCGGTGGCAATCCCGGTTACAAAGACGTTGCCAATTTCGTATTCGCCGGGGCCTTGCAGCACTTGGGTGGCTCCGTTAACGGCCGTTGCGTAATTATGGCCGGGGGCATCGTGGCTAATCGTGACCACGTTGGCTTTAAGCTGTAGTTCTGGCAACCCAAGCTTGCCGTTGTAGGGGTCGGTAACAATGGTGGCATATTTTCTTTCGGTAATGCGAAAGCAACTGAGGCCGTACCAGGTTAATTCCATTAAATTCTCTCCTTGCTGGCAGGCTGTTTTGGGCGCGTTTGGCCTAACCTGCGTGACGGGTTTATTATACCTTATTTCATGATTTTCAGATAATTTAACGTGGAGGCAGGCTGTGGATGAGCGTGAGATAAATGGCGGCAAGGTGGAACGGCAGGACGGGTGGCGGTTGTCGCTACCTGTCTTGCCGGCCGGATATGCCAACGCGCAGATTGATGATTATGGGGGGAAAAACGGCCGTTCTGCCTACCCTTGGCACCCTGGTCTCACTATGACCCTGCAAGCCCGCTTCTCGCGCCCGGCCGACGAACTGCTGGGAACTGCCGGTTTTGGCTTCTGGAACGCCCCCTTTGGCGACCCCAGCCAGCGTTGGCCCGCCCTGCCCCAAGCCGTTTGGTTTTTCTTTGGCTCCCCGCCCAACGATTTGCCCCTGGCACCGCAAGGAGCCGGGCGCGGCTGGTTTGCCGCCACGCTGGATGCCACACGGCCACACGCCTGGGGGTTGGCACCGCTGGCTCCGGCGGTGCTGATGCTTAACCGGCTGCCGGCCGTGCGGCGGCGGCTGTGGCCGTGGGTGCAGCAGCGGTTGGGAATCAGCTACACTCAGCTAACCGCGCCGTTGACAGAGTGGCACAGGTATTCGCTAAAATGGTTACACGAAGGGTGCGCGTTTGCCATAGATGGGGTACTGGTTGCCCAAACCACCCAGTCGCCGCGTGGCCCGCTGGGGTTTGTGTGCTGGCTGGATAATCAATATTTGGTGGTGACGCCAAACGGCCGTTTGCGCTGGGGCACCCTGCCAATCGAGCAGCCGCAGTGGCTGGAAATCAAAACAGTGGCTTTAACCCAATCAGGTTAAAGCCACGACACAAAATTATGACCTCAAACAACAAAAAAAATATCGTTTTAACTGGTTTCATGGGCACAGGCAAGACAACCGTTGGTAAATGGCTGGCCGCGCAGCTTGGCTATGAATTTATTGACACCGACGAGATTATCGAACAGCAACAGGGGCGAACCATTCCCGAAATCTTTCAGGAGGCTGGCGAAGCGGCCTTTCGACAAATGGAGAGCGATTTGGCGCAGGCGTTGGCAAACCAGCAGGGGCTGGTCATTTCCACGGGTGGCCGCATGATGCTTGACCCAGCCAATGCCACTGCCCTCGGCCGCCAGAGTCACGTTTTTTGTCTGGTTGCCACCCCCGAAGAAATTTTGCAGCGGCTACAGCTTGACACCAGCCACTCCCGCCCACTGCTCGCCGTTGCCGACCCCGAACAGCGCATTGTGCAACTGCTGGCAGAACGGGCAGAAGGCTACGGCCGTTTTTTGCAAATACAAACAAGTGGCAAAACAGTAGAGGAAATTGTTCAGGAGATCATTGGCATAGCTGCTGCACAAACCGAGAGTGGCTGAAACCCAAACAGAGATTGGGAGATCAAGAGACTGAGAGATTGGCCGTCAATCTCCTAATCTCCTAATCTCGATATTTGTTTACACCAAAATCCCCTCCTTAATGGAGTTTACCAGTCATAATGGCTACCCGAAATCCGTGGCTATTGGTGCGGTCATGCGGCGCACGGTGGGAACGCGCCGAACAATGGATCAACCTTTCCGCTGTCCAGAAGGCACCACCACGCACAACCAGTTTGTCATAGAGCTTAACGGCCGTTTCCGCCTCCCGTCCATCCCCCGCTACATAGGGATATGGCCGCAGCAAACTGCGCGTCCACTCCGCCACATTGCCGCTCATCGCCACACAGCCAACCGGCGAGCAACCGGCGGCAAAACAACCAGGGCTGTTCGGCACCAGATGCGCCGCTGCAAAATTTGCCCGGTTCGCGTCCGCCTCGTCGCCCCAGGGAAAACGACGCTGCGGCAGCGGATTCTCCATGAGTTCAACCGCCGGCCGGGACAACAACGCCTGCACCGGCCGCACAATTGGCTGCTGCGGCACGTGCAGCCCGCCCCGCGCCCCCTTTTCCCACTCCGCTTCCGACGGCAGCACCACCTGCCACCCGGCAGGCAGCCATGCCTGCCAACGGCCGTTTAGCCAGCGCCCAAACGCCAACGCCTCAAACCAGTTAATCCCCACCACCGGATGATTGGGCAAGTTAAACGGCTCGCCATAGTCAAACGGCCGTTTGCGCCACCCCCGGCTCTCCCAATCCTGCACCTCGCCCGGTCGCCAGCGGCCAACCGCCGACGCTTCCGGCCACAGATCCGCCATGCCATAGCCACCCACCGCCACAAATTCGGCAAACTGGGCGTTGCTCACCGGGTACTGCCCCAGCCAAAAGCTATAGGGCAAATCCACCACATGCGCGACGCGCCGCCCTTCACCCATCCAGAATTCATCCGCAGGGACATAGCAGAACGGCATCGCGTCCAATTCCATAACGGCCGTTCGTGCATCTCCCAACTGCCCCAGCGTTTGCCCACTGGCTACACGCAAATTTGGTGCAATTTGTTCACGCTCTAATAAATCGGTGAGGGCGGCAACAACGGCCGTTTCCACCCCATCCCCCACACCCAACACCCCACGCCCCACATCCGCCACCACCTGCCCCGCCAGCAGCACGGCCGCCGCCCCACCAGCCAGCAATCCACGCAAAATCACCGCCGCTGCCGCCCCGTCCTGCTGCATAATCGCCACGTAAGCCACCGCCAGCAGCAGCACCTCATGCCATTCGTCCCGCCCCGCCCAGTGGGTAAGCTGTCTAACCACCTCATCGGGCGACTGCTGGGCAATGGCAACGGCCGTTAAATATTCCTGAAAGGTACGATGCACAAAGCCAAACTCACCCGGCCCCCGCTCCACCAGCAGGCTGGCATATTGCTGCACCGCCGCCAGCAGCGTTTGCGCCGCCGTCGCCGGGTCAGCCACCCCTTCCTCGCGGTAAATGGCGGTCAACTGGCGCAACAGCGGAGCCGTTGCCACCAACCCCACCCCCGGACTCGTCTGCTGCATCCACAGTGCCAGTTTGGGCAGCAGCCGCAGCAACGCCGCCAGATCAAACTGCGGTGGCAGCGGCCGATCCAGCCCCCGCGCCAACTGCCAATATTGCAGCAGCGTCCGCACGCATTGGGCATAGAGTGCCACCCGCTGGGCGGGCAGCACCATCCCCTGCCCCGACATCAGCAGCAAAATGGTGAGCAACAGCGGGTTGGCAGCCAGACGAGCGACGGCGGGGTTTTGCGAAACGGCCGTTAATACCCCCTCCCCCTGCCCCGTAGCCGCCTGCCACCGCGTCACCACCTGCGCTATCGCCGCCCCGTCCAAATCCAGCAGCGTGCATTCCCCCAGCCCCGCCACCACTTGCCGCGCCTCACGGTATCCCACAAGTCGGCTGGTCAACACAAATTTGTTGCCGCTTTGCCGCTGAAAAGTGAAAAAATCCAGCACTCGGCTCACCAGCAGCCGCCGCAGCCCCACCTCGCGCACCTCGTCCAGCCCGTCGAGCAAAAACAGCACCCCGCCCTGCGGCAGCGAAGCCGACAAAATGGCCGCCAGCGGCAAATCCAGCCCCCGCTGCTGGTAGTAACGGACAAAAAAGTCGCCCAACGGCAAATCACCCTCGGCCAGGGCGTTGGCGTAGGCCGCCAGCGGCAGCACGATGGGCAGCCAGTTTTCCAGCCCCAGCGCCGCGCCGTTGCCCTGCGCCAGTTGCAACGCCAAATATTTGAGGAAGGTGGTTTTGCCGCTGCCGGGGTCGCCCAGCACAATCAGCCCGTCGTGGCTGTGCAGCAGGTCAAGCAGCGGCTGTGGGTCGCTGTCAGAAACGGCCGTTTCTTCCCGTTCCCACGTATCGCCATCGGGCAAATCGAGCCGGGCGTGCAGGGGGACAAACATGTCGAGCAGGGGAAGGCGGATGGGTAAACGGCCGTTTACCCCCATCCCGTGCAAATCAAGATATTCATACCGGGTCAGCAAATAGCGCAAATAGCGGTTGGTAGCCTCCAGCAAATCAGAGCCAGGCGGGTCGGGTTGGGTGAAGCTGTCCCATGTCCAGGGGAGAAACGGCCGTTTTGCCCCGCACCCCGCCAGCAAATCCTCCAGCCGCCCCAGCCGCTCACACAGCCCAATCAGCGACTGCACCCGCGCCAGCTTCGTCTCCCCCGCCAAATTTTCCTCATCAACACCCAAATCCTGGCACAGTTGCCGCAGCTCCTCCCAATTGAAATAACGATCAATCTGCTGCCGCAGCCGCCCCTGCGCTGTGGGCTGAAACACCCGCAACCGCGCCGCATCCATCTCCCCCATCCTACTGCGCCCCTTCTTGTGCCTCAGCCACAATCAGCGACCGCTGAAACACCCACAACCGCATTGCATTCATTCCCCCCATCCTACTGCGCCCCTTCCTGCGCTTCAGCCACAATCAGCGGCCACGGATCCTCCCCCTGGCGCAGCATCGCCACCGCCGGGTCATGTTCGTAATAACCCAAATACCTGTCCGGCAGCAGCGACCCAATATGCGCCATAATCAGCCGCGAATACAGGGGCAAATCCTGGCTCCGAACGCGGTGGTCCAACTCTGGCAGCCGAAACGGCTTGCCAATGTGCATTTCCAACGGCGTGCGCCGCAGTTTTTTGGTGTTGGCAAACAGGGTGTCCATGTTCACCAGCGCCACCGGCAAAATGGCCGCCCCGCTACGGCTGGCTAAATAGGCCGCCCCATCCTTTGCCACCCGCATTTGCCCCGCCTTGCTGCGCGACCCTTCGGGGGCCAGCCCAAACACGGCCCCGCTTTCCAACGCAGCAATCGCCTCGCGCAACGAGTCACGCCCCACGTTGTCACGGTCAATAAAAATCGCGCCAAGCCGCCCCATAATGGGACCATAGAGCCAATGACGCTGCCATTTGTCTCCGGCAAAAAAGCGCCACTCAACAATGGGAAAGCCAATTAGCAGCACCGGGGTATCGGCCACACTAATGTGGTTGAGCACAACCAGGTATGGGCCTTGCTCAGGAATATTTTCGCGGCCGTAAACGGTCAACGAGGAAATGGTTAGTTGCACCAGGCGCAACATGAAGCGTGTCAGTCGGTATCGAAACATGGTGCTATTTTACCGGTGAAGTTCCAAATTGCCCTAAACCTGCTATAATTTCACAAAATCACCCAAAATAGACGACATCCTGAAATAACATTTCCGTGAGATGCCTAAATGATAACTGCGCTTGAGCTAAACGGGTTTAAAACCTTCCACAATTTTAGAATTGAATTTGCCCCCTTCCAGGTCATCGTAGGTGTCAATGGGGTTGGCAAAAGCAATCTGTTCGATGCCATGCACCTTCTATCACGCCTGGCATCTGACAACAACTTGCTATCCGCTTTTCGCGGGTTACGTGGTGAGGCAGATGAATTATTCACAACTCAAAACAAGCTATCATCCAGTTCCAGAATGCGTCTTGCGGCAGAGATATTCGTTGAAAGGTATATAAAGGACAGTTGGGGCGCAGAAGCAGAGTTAAAATACACGCGCCTGCGCTATGAACTAGAGATTGAACGCCGCAAAGACCCACAAGGATTAGAACGGCTCTATGTCACCCATGAATCTTTAACCCCAATCCCCCGCCATGACGATCACTGGATCAAACGCCACAAGCTAAAAGCAACAGATTGGCTCCCCAAAATGACAGGCGGGCATTCACCTTTTATCTCAACGAACCCAGAAACTCGAACCATCTCGCTTCATCAAGATGGGCGAAGCGGCCGCAAAAACAGCGCAGCCGAAAAAGTAGAAAGAACTGTTTTAAGTAATGTGGCTGACACAGAATTCCCCCATGCGTTTGCTGCCCGTGAAGAGATGCGGCAGTGGAAATTTTTGCACCTCAACCCCACAAATCTAAGGCAACCCAGTCCCTTCATCAGCAATGCGTATTTATCAACCAGTGGCGAGAATTTAGCGGCCACCTTAGCCAGAATTCAATCCATTGATCCCTATTTGCTCAACGATATATCCAGAGATATGGCAAATTTAGTTCCGGGCATTATCAAAATCGAGGTGGAACGGGACGAGGTGCAAAAGCGGTATGTCATTTGGGCCATCACGCAAGATGGACAGCGATTCTCGTCGCGGGTTCTATCTGATGGAACCTTGCGCTTGTTAGCCCTCACCACGCTCAAATATGATCCTGAATACAAAGGGGTGTTATGTTTTGAAGAACCAGAAAACGGGGTTCATCCCTTCCGCCTGGAGAATCTGGTGCGGTCGCTGCGTGATTTAACAACAGATTTTTCCATAGCCGAAGCTACCCCTCAACTGCTGCGCCAATTACTGATTAATACGCACTCACCCGTTCTTGTAAGCCAGTTAAACGTGAACTCGGAACTACTATTTGCTCATATGGTTTCGCAGACGCAACCTGAATATGAGGCTATCCACAGAATAACAAAAATTTTCCCAGTAAAAGCAGAAGGACAGTTAATGCTAGATCTGAGGATTGCCGAAGCCGAAAAGGTCTACGCAGTGAGCGAGGTCGTGAAATATTTAGATAGTACAGACCTTGGCGAAGCACAAGCTACTGTGCAGAAAAATAGTCTATGAGTCAACTGGTCATCGCATTCTATGGTGAAGGTGCATCGGATGAAAAATTTTTGCCACCTCTCATCCAGCGCACGGTAGAGCAGATTATCTTACAGCATAAGGGATATGCAGAGGTTTTACCACCGGCCATTTTGGATGGGCAGAAAATTCGTAGCCAGCACAGTGATCAGATGCAGCGCATTATTCGTGCGTCTCAAGAGGCACATGGATTCCATCTCCTCGTCATCCATGCTGACGCTGATTCAGCGAACACACAAAAAGCGTATGATGAACGCATCAAACCTGGTATAGAAGCGGTAAACGCATTAGCACATTCACAGGAACCTGTTTGTTCGTCTTTACTTCCGATCATCCCGGTACGCATGGTTGAGGCGTGGATGTTGGCCGACCTCCATGCTTTCCAACAAGTTGTAGGCACAAACCTGACTTATGCAGATTTGAAGCTGCCACAACACCCTCAGCAGGTAGAATTACTCCAAGAACCCAAGACTATATTACAACAAGCTGTGACATTGGCTCTTTCCCGGCGTTCTGGACGACGCTTGATTCCGCTTGACACGATTTATGAGCCATTAGCACGCCAAATAAGCCTTGAACGTTTAGCGCGTATTCCGGCCTATGTTGAATTTCAGCAGGGTATCGTTCGGGCTTTACAACGCCTGCATATTATTTCGCAGACCCAAATGAAAGGAGCAAGATAAGATTATGTTTGCAACGCCAACGGCCGTTCCTGACACCCACGGCAAATTTGGCCCCTACGGCGGTCAGTTCGTCCCCGAAACCCTGATGCCCGCCCTCGAAGAACTCATTGCCGCCTACGACGAAGCCAAAAACGACCCCGACTTTATCGCCGAATTTAACCATTTGCTCAAAACCTATGTCGGCCGGCCGTCCCCCCTCACCTATGCCAAACGACTGAGCGAAAAGCTGGGCGGGGCGCAAATCTACCTCAAGCGGGAAGATTTAAACCACACTGGAGCGCACAAAATCAACAACGCCCTCGGCCAGGCGTTGCTGGTCAAACGCATGGGCAAGCAGCGAGTGGTAGCAGAAACAGGCGCGGGGCAGCACGGCGTGGGTTCGGCCACGGCCTGCGCCATGCTGGGGCTGGAGTGCATCGTCTATATGGGCGAGGTGGACATTGCCCGGCAGCAGCCCAATGTCTACCGCATGAAGCTGCTTGGTGCCGAAGTGCGCCCCGTCAGCAGCGGCAGCCGCACGCTCAAGGATGCCATCAACGAGGCGATCCGCGACTGGGTGACGAACGTGGAAACGACCCATTATCTGCTCGGCTCGGTGCTGGGGCCACATCCCTACCCGGTGATGGTGCGCGATTTTCAGAGCGTGATTGGGCGGGAGGCGCGGCAGCAGGTGTTGGAAAGAACCGGCCGTTTGCCCGATACCGTTATCGCCTGCGTAGGGGGCGGCAGCAATGCGATGGGCATTTTCCACGGCTTCCGCGATGACGAAGGAGTGGATTTGATTGGGGTGGAGGCGGGCGGCCACGGCATTGCCAGCGGCGAACACGCGGCGCGGTTTGCAGATCTGAACGTGTCACGGCTGGGGGTGCTGCACGGCACCAAGAGCTATGTGATGCAAACGCCGGACGGTCAGATTATCGAAACCCACAGCATTAGTGCCGGGCTGGATTACCCCAGCATTGGCCCGGAACACGCTTGGCTGCGCGACCAGGAGCGGGCATTTTACACTTATGCCACCGATGACGAAGCGCTGGAGGCGTTCCAGGTATTGTCAAAAACGGAAGGGATTATTCCGGCATTAGAATCGAGCCACGCGGTGGCCGAGGTGTTGAAACGTGCGCCGCAAATGCGCCCCGACCAAATTATTGTTTGCAACCTTAGCGGTCGGGGAGACAAAGATCTGAATACGGTGATTGATGTGCTGAACCTGTAGCCGAGCTTTCCAAAGCTCGCTCTTCAACGCCAGCCAACATAATAGCGAGCCATACACGGATAGCTTGTTGGCTCCTTGCGCGGACTTGTTGGCAAACGTTGGCGAGGATTGGAACCCTCGGCTACGAGTGGGCGAATTCGGTGGTGATTTGAACGGTTTGGAAATAGAGGGCGACGGTTTCAGTTAATAAACGGCCGTATCCGCCCGCCATCAACACCACCACCGGCACCCCCGCCTGGCGGCAGCGGCGCAGCACCAGCCTGTCCCGCGCCGCCATCCCCGCCGCCGATAATGCCAGCCGCCCCAGCCGGTCATTGACATGCACATCGGCACCGGCCAGGTAAAAAATGAGAGCCGGCCGCGTGGCAAGCACCTGCTCTACGGCCGGCTCTAGCTGCCGCAAATAGGCTGCATCTTCGGTGCCATCGGGCAGACCAATGTCCAGATCGCCAGGAATTTTGCGGAAGGGGAAATTTTTCTCGCCGTGAATGGAAAAGGTAAAGATGGTGGGGTCATTAGCGGCAATTTCGGCCGTGCCGTTGCCCTGATGAACATCACAATCAATGACCGCCACGCGCCGCACGCGCCCTTCGGCCTGCATCGTTCGCGCCGCCACCACCGCGTCATTGTAAAGGCAATACCCCTGCCCGTGATCACGGCAGGCGTGGTGGGTGCCACCTCCCAGCGACAGTGCCAACCCATCGCGCAGTGCCGTGCGTGCCGTTGCTGTGGTGGCTCCTACGGTATACTGCACCCGGTTGATTAGCTCCGGCGACCATGGCAGCCCAATGCGCCGCATTTCGGCTCGATCCAGCAGCCCTTGCTCCAGCCGCTGTAGATAGCTGGGCAGGTGGGCGCGTTGCAGGGAAACGGCCGTTATTTTCGGAGCCGCCACTAGATCATCCGCCACCACCAGCCCCGCCGTCTGCACCCGCTGCCGCAGCAGCCGATATTTGTCTGCCGGGAAACGATGGTTTTCCGGCAGAGGAAAGGTGTGGTGGTCGTAGTAAAAAATCTTCATGCGGCCGGGTCAATCATAATCATCGCCATAGGGGTCTTCCTCCCCCCAATCCAGCGGGTTGCGCCCCCGGTAAACCCACTCTTCAAACGCCAGCGTCGGGTCTTCATCCAGCAACGCCTGCTCCAGCCCCAAATCATAAATGGTGTCGGCCAAATCATCCATCACCAGCAGTTCCGCTGTTTGATCTCGCTGGCTTTCCCGTTCGCTCTCCAAATTGTCGCGCTCGGCTCGCTTCCGCGCCATCTGCTTTTGCAAATCCTGCCACATTTCGGCAAAGTAGTCGCGCCCAACGGCCGTTAATTTTTCCGCCTGCTGCATCCGGCGGCTGCTTTCATGCTGTTCAAGGCGACTCAACTCCTGCTCAATCTCACGCAGCCGCCGCTGGCAGCTTGCCAATTCCCGCCGCAGCGCGTCCACCAATTCCTGGTCAGAATAGTGGTACGTACCGGAAATGCTGTCTGGCTCCAGTTCCAGCGTTTGCAGCCGTTCCAAATCGTTGGCAGCATAGGCGGCGTTAATCCGCATCATCATGTCGGTGCGGTAAGCACGGTCGGCTTCATTGGGGGCTAAATCGGGGTGAAAGCGGCGAGCCAGACGGCGATAGAGTCGTTTGAGTTCGGCACTTTGATCTTCGGTAAGGCGAGGGGTGGGTTTTTCGGGCGTTAACGGCCGTTCTCGATACCGATAATCCCCCGATGCCGCCGCCCCATGCTCTGCATCCATCTGCCAGTTCTTCAACCACTCATCCGCCTCATCCCCATCAAACTGCGGCCCCTCCTGCTGCAAACGCCGAATCTCAGCCCGCAGCCGCCGAATCTCCTCATCCAGCTTCTCCACCCGCTTCAACAGCGGCTCCAGCCGGGAGCGCAGCTTAAATTCAAAGGCACTAATCGCCGCCAGCCGCTCCGCCAAATTCGCCTCTGCTTCAATCAGCCGGGGGCGAATCTCCTGAAGCTGCCGCTGCAATGCCTCAACCTGCTCTTGCCAAATCGTTTTCGCCTGAATCAGTTCACCGTTCATTCGCATCTTGTGTCCCCTCTCTTTGGGCAAATGGTAGCCTAAAACATGGTCATTAACAATCGGTCTAAAGCAGAAACAGCAATTCTCAATCTAAACGATATAGGTGTCGGCAGGATGGCTGGTAGGGGCGTATTGTTGAAGATTCACAATTTAATCGGGTGAAAACAGAGACTGGGAGATTAAGAGACTGAGAGACTAACCACGGCTAATCTCCCAATCTCCCCACCACCACCGTCACGTCCCCGTCATTCTTCTACCACCCTCCTATCGGCAACCGTGCTATAATTTTACGAGGACGTTTTTTACAAATGCTCCACAAATCAGAAACCAAGCCACAAATCTTCCTCCCTACCAATTTGTGGACACAGGATATGAGTATGACACCACGTTGGCGCAAGGTTTTGCGCGATGTCTGGGCCAATAAAACCAGAACCATTATCGTCTTGCTATCTATCGCCGTCGGCGTCGCCGCCATTGGCATGGTCATGGGGTCGCAGCTCATCATTGACCGCGACCTCCCGGCCGATTTTGCCGCCGTTAACCCGGCCAGCGGCACCATTTTCGCCCTCAATACCTTCGACGATAACATGATCGAAGCCATTCGTGCCATGCCCGAAGTAGAAACGGCCGAAGGTCGCCGCTTTGTGGTTGTCCGCTTTTTGGGCGATGATGGCGAATGGCATAATCTCCAGCTTTTTGCCGTGCCTGATTTTGAGGACATGAGCATCAACAAGCTCAAGCCGCAAACGGGCGAATATCCCCCGGCCGAACGCCATATTGTGCTGGAACGCGCCGATTTGTTTCCCACCAATGCGGCAGCGTTGGGCTTTACCGGCATTGACGTTGGCGACACCGTAATCATTGAACCGCCTGACGGCCGGCAGCGCGAAGTTGCCATCTCCGGCACCGTCCATGACCTGAGCCAGCTTCCCGCCTTTATCGCCGGCACCGGCTATGGCTACATCACCTACGACACCCTGGAATGGCTGGGCGAACCGCGTGATTACAACCAGGTGCTGTATGTGGTGAAAGACAACAAGCTGGATGCCGAACATGTGCAAGCCGTTGGCAAGCTCATTGAAAACCGGCTGGAACGCAGCGGGGTGCAAGTCATTTTTACGCTTGTGTTGTCCCCCGGCGAACACCCGGCGCAAAACTTCCTCAACGCTTTTTCATACGTACTGGGTGCCGTCGGCTTTTTGGCACTGGGCCTAAGCAGCTTTCTCATCATCAACATTTTGTCCGCCATTCTGGCGCAGCAGGTGCGGCAAATTGGTATTATGAAGGCTGTTGGGGCGCGAACAGGGCAAATTGGCAGCATGTATTTTGTGCTGGTTCTCATTTTTGGGCTAATGGCGGTGCTAATAGCGGTGCCGCTGGGAGCAATAGGTGCTACGGCTTTGGCAAATTTGTTTGCCACGCTGCTCAATTTTGATGTGGGCGGTTTTGCCCTTGACCCCACCGTGGTGTTGGTGCAAGCTGCCATTGGGCTGACGGTGCCGCTGGTCGCCGCCATTTTCCCCATTGTGCGCGGTGTCAATGTGACCGTGCGTGAAGCTGTCAGCACGGAGCAGGGGCTAGGCAAGGGGCAGTTTGGCTCCGGGCTGGTGGATAAATTTGTGCTGGGGCTGCGGCAGGTGATTCCGATGCAGCGGCCGGCGCAAATTTCGCTGCGGAATACGTTCCGACGCAAGGGGCGGCTGATTTTGACGCTGGTCACGCTGTCGCTGGCAAGTGCCATTTTTATCAGCATTCTCAGCGTGCGGGCGTCGCTGCTGCAAACGCTGGATGATGCACTGACGTATTTTGATTATGATGTTCAGGTGCAGTTTAGCCGGCCGTACCGCACTGACCGCATTCAACGGGCTTTGACAACCATTCCCGATGTGGAAACGGTGGAGACGTGGGGGTTTGCCAGCACGCGCCGCATTCGGCCGGATGGCTCGGAAAGTGACACGGTGATTCTCTATGCCCCAACGGCCGATTCTGAAATGCTGAACCCGACGCTGATAAACGGCCGTTGGCTGCGCCCCGACGACACCAATGCCGTTATCCTCAACACCGACGCACTGCGAAACGAAGACGACATCACCGTTGGCACCCCCATCGTGCTGGAAATTAACGGTAAAAACCAAACCTTTGTCGTCGTCGGGCTGGTGCGCGGCGTGCTGACCGGCCCCAACGCCTTTGTCAACTTCGACTATTTTGGGCGCATCACCAAACAGGTGGACCGCGCCCAAATCTCCCTGATCCGGCTGACCGACCGCAGTGCCGCCGCCCAGGGTCGCCTGGCTCCCGTGCTGGAAGATGCCTACCGCGACGGCGGCTTCCGCGTGGAAGTGGTGCAAACCATCTCCCAGGTTCGCACCATCATCAGCACCATCTTCAACGTCATCATCGCCTTTTTGCTGGCAATGGCCGTGCTGTTGGGCGTGGTCGGCGGGTTGGGGCTGATGGGTACAATGAGCATCAACGTGCTGGAGCGCACCCGCGAAATCGGGGTCATGCGAGCCATTGGCGCGTCTGATGGGGCGGTACTGCGAATTGTGCTGCTGGAAGGGGTGATCATCGGGCTGATTAGCTGGCTCATCGGCGGTCTTATCGCCATTCCCACCAGCCGCATTTTGACCGACACCGTGGGCAATTTGCTGCTGCAGGCCTCCCCCAGCTTTGTTTTTGCCACCACCGGTGCCGGTTTCTGGCTGCTCATCATCCTCCTGCTGGCGCTTGTTGCCAGCTTCCTCCCCGCCCGTGGTGCCTCTCGCCTCACCATCCGTGAGGTGCTGGCGTATGAGTAGGGAGTGGAGCGTAGGGAGTGGGGTATAACGCCCTACTCCCCACTCCCCACAGCTTATGAACCGTCTTGCAACTGCCCTCGGCATCACCCGCTCCCTGTTGATGTATTACGCCACGCCGTGGCGCACGCGGCGGCTGCTTCGTTTTTATGGGCAGTTTATTCGGCCTGGCGACCTGTGTTTTGACATTGGGGCGCATGTGGGCAACCGGATGCGGCTGTGGCACAAGCTGGGGGGGTGCATTGTCGGGGTGGAACCACAGCCGCAGTTGATGCGGCTGCTGCGGCAAAGTTACGGCCGTTTTTCCACTATCACCCTTGTTGAGCAGGCAATTGGGGCAGAACCAGGGGAGGCGACGCTTTACGTAAGCGAGCGAACCCCTACGGTGACTTCGCTGTCGGCGGCGTGGATAACGGCCGTTTCCCAAGACCCCACCTTTGCCCACGTCCAATGGAACCAGCAAATCACCGTCCTCGTCACCACCCTCGACGCGCTCATTGCCGAGTTTGGCGTGCCTGCTTTTTGCAAAATTGACGTGGAGGGGTATGAACTGGAAGTGCTGCGCGGCCTGTCGCAGCCGCTGCCCGCGCTCTCGTTTGAATATGTGGCCGCCACCATGCCGCTGGCCCTAGCCTGCATTGACCGACTAGCTGAGCTTGGCAACTACGAATTTAACTGGTCGGAGGGGGAACAGCACCGCTGGCAAACGGCCGTTTGGCTCTCCCCGGCTGAGATCAAACAACGGCTGCTCTCTATTGATAGTGGTTCCGGGGATATTTATTCGGTAATCAGTAAACGGTAATCAGTAATCGGTACTGAACACTGATTACCGTTTACCGGTTGCTTCAATCAGCCACGGCCAATACCAACCCCGGTGTCATGCGGGTGCGGTTATGGCGGTAGAAGTGGAGCATAGAAACGGCCGTTAACATCCCCACCAACCCAAACGTCACCCACGGCAGCATATGCACCCCATGCACCAACGCATAATCCACCAATGCCCCGCCCGCAATGTGACCGATCCCTCCACCAACCGCCAACGCCAGCGAATTGACGCCAAAATACGCCCCACGCGCTGTCGGGTTAGCCAAACTGGCAGCAATCGTCTCCGCATTAGGCATCACCAACACAATGCCGGCAGCAAAGAAAAAGACCGACACATACAACTGCCACACCGTCTCTACAAGCGCAACCAGACCCAGCGAAAAAGCCATAGACACAATGCCCACAATAATCATTGGCATCGGCCGCAAGAAACGCTGCGCCAGCCGCAGCAGCGGCACCTGTAGCACAATGGCAATGACGGCATTGACCGTAAACAGCACCCCCACGCTACTGTCGCTGCCCGTCAACGCCTTCACTTCCAGCGGCATGGCAATGGAAAGCTGGGTCCACATAAACCAAAAGCCCATCATGAGAGCGGTATAGAGCAAAAACGGCCGATCATGAAACGCTAAATTCAACCCCTGTGACATCGGCTGTTTTTCGTTGGAAACCTGAACGGCCGGCATCCAGACAAGCACCAACACAAATGCCCCCAGGAAAAAACCCGCCGCCGCTGCCCCCACCCAGGCAAAATCATATAAAATTAGCACCCCGCCAATAATCGGACCAACTGTCCGCGCCAGATTTTGCAACACCCCCACCCGCGCATAAAGCTGCCCCAACTGCGCCGCCGGAGCCAGGGCTGCCACCGATGCTTTTAAGGGTGCCTCAAACAACGCGCCACCCAGGGCTGCCAAAACGCCGCCCCAAAAGAGCATGGCCGGCGTTTTGGCGAATCCCATCAGCACAAAGCTAACCGTGCGCACCAACGTTCCCAGGGCAATCAGCCCCTTCGCGCCAACGCGGTCTGCCAATGCCCCGCCAAACAGCGTCAGGCCCTGCTGCAAAAATTGCCGCACGGCCAGCACCACCCCAATAAATGCCGCTGCCCAGCCTAAATCATCCACATAATGTACCGACAGCAGGGGAATAATCAGGAAAAAGCCTGCGTTCATGAGAAACCACGTGACTAGCGCCACTGTCAGCCCACGCTGCCGCGCTTGCGGGGTTAGATCACTCGCCAATGTTTGGTTCAGCAGTTTCATAGTTGCAAAAAGAAACCTCCCGCCGGTTGGTACCAGCGGGAGGTTTTACTCTATCCTTTTGTGTCAGGTTGGTCTAGGGGCAAATCGCATCGGCCACGTCTTGCCAGGTGTTGGCGTTGTTAGAATTGGCGTCATTATTCGGCCAACTCACAAAATCGGCGTTGCCACCGTTGGTGCCAGCATATAGCACCTGCAACATGAGGCCAAACGGGTTGCTGATGCCGCCCATTTCGGCCACTACATCCACTTCCAACTCCACAACCCATTGACTGCCGCTGTTGCCAAACGTGGCTGTCCAGTGGCCGCTGGGGTTAACAGGTGTCCAGTTTTGCCCATCAGAGTTGCTGCTAATGCCGTTGCGTACCTGCACCGAACCATCACGCCCAACCTGGAAGAAGCGGTCGGCTGAATCGGGGTCGCCACCGTTGTTGGTGGCATCAAAGTAAATCCGCAGCGAATCTTCAGGGTCGGCGGTGTCGTCGTTGATGAGGAAGGCCCAATACATCTTGCTAGAATCACGCCGGTAGTAAATTTGCACCAGCCGCGCCGGGTTGTTCTCGGTTTGGAACTGGATGAGTGCCTGACCCGGCCATTCGGCAACGCTAAACGTGCCGTCTATGACGGGAGCCACCTGGCCTTGCCCAATACAGGCGGCGTTGGAGTTGGGAACGGCCGTATTTGTGGCTGTCGGCGGCGGTACCGTTGCCGTGGGGGTCAGCGTCGCTGTTCCCGTCGCCGTGGCCGTTGGGGTTGGCGTCGCCGTTCCCGTGGCCGTGGGGGTCGGTGTAACCGTCGGCGTGTTGGTAATCGTTGGCGTCACGCTGGGGGGCAGCGTCGCCGTCGCCGTTGCCGTCTCGGTTGGTGTACCCGATGTTGGGGTAAACGTTGGCGTTTGATCGGCCACCAGCGGGTCGGTACCCTGCGTCAGCTCGGTGCCATCTGGCACGCCATCGCCATCGGTATCGGCCTTGGCCGGGTTGGTCTTGTATTGGTTAACCTCATCGCCATCGGGCAAGATGTCGCCATCGGTGTCGCGCTTGTTGGGGTCGCTGCCGTAAATAAACGCCTCGTCGCCGTCTTTCAGCCCGTCACCGTCGGTATCGGGGTTATTGGGGTCGGTGCCAATCTGGGCTTCCTGGGCATCGGTCAGCCCGTCGTCGTCGGCATCGCCAATGACAACGGCCGTTTCCGCAATACTCGTCGCCGCCACCAGCGTTTGGGCAGCAACGGCCGTTTGTGTCGCCTGCGCCTCAAACCCGGCTACCGGCGTGGGTGAAGAACCACCAAACAGCCGCCCCTGGTTGGTAATCATGGCAATCATCGCCAGCACACAGGCAAACGTCAGCAGAAAGATGAGGCCATACATCGCCCAACTGGGAATAATGGAACCAGCCTGGGCCTCACCCGTGAGCGTTTGCCGACCGCCGGCCCGCGATACCACCTCAACTTCAAATGGATAAACGCCGCCGCCACCAAATACACGCTGGCTGCGCGGCTCAACGGCCAGCTCCACGTGGGCAATTTGCCCCGGATTGATGCCGATGCGCCCGGTTTCACCCCGGAATTGCAGCGCACCCTGCCGATCACGCGCCACGACGCTGAAATTGGCGGGGGCGTTGCCGGTGTTTTGCACGCGCACAACGGCCGTTCCCGGCACACGCAACTGTTCCCCATCCAGGCTGGCCTCAAACGCCACATACGTCCCCAGCAGCAAAAAGGCATTTTCCGCCACCCGCAAGTCAGGGTGACGCTGGGACACCAGCTCAATGCGAAAACGCTGCCGCCCGGTAGGCGTAGTGGGATGGCGCGGCGGCCGGAAAGATAGCGTCAGCGACACCGTTTGCCCCGCAGGCACCGAGACAAAGCCATCGGGCATTGTCACCCACGAGCCAGGGATGCCCTGCACCCGCAGCCCCACCCGGTCATCGGTATTGCCCCGGTTCAGCACTTCCACCGTCATATCCACCCGCTGCCCCGGATCAACGGCGATCTGCTCCCGCGTCAAAAACATCGCCAGCGGGTCAGCAACGGGTTCTACAGCCACCGGTGGTTGCGATGGCGGCGGCTGGGTTTGCCCCACACCCGGCGTCACCGGGCGGCGCAGCACCGTATGGTCGTGCGGCTCAGAGGCCGCCGTCACCGGCATTTCCGGCCCTTGCAGCAGCAGCTCATATGGCCCCACCCGTATGATCGAACCGGGCAAAATGGGGGTTGGATGGTCTGGCAGCAGCCGCCGCTCATCCACAAAGGTACCGTTGATACTGTTCAGGTCAACAATTTCCCACCCCAACGAGGTGGCTTGTAAACGGGCATGTTGACGCGAAACCCCTTCGGCCGGCAGCACAATATCATTTTCCACCCGCCGCCCCAGCGAAATCACCGAACGGGTTAACGGCACAACACCAGTATCATGCCCTGGCGTGTTGACGTGCAGCGTAAAACCGGGGGGCGGCTCTGGCACGCGCTCTAAAATGCTAACTTCTTCCGGCGTTACAACCTGCGTCGAGGTGCTATCCAGCGAAAGCTGGGCGCTTCGCAGTGCCGCCGCCAGCTCTGCCCCGTTGGCAAAGCGGTCAACTGGGTCTTTGGCTAAGGTTTTTGCCAGCAAGTTGTCAATTAGCAGCGGAATATCGGGACGCACTTCGCTGACAAAGGGGGGCATGGCTCCACGAATGTGCGCTTGCAGTGCTTCGGACAGCGATTTGAAGGTAAAGGGCAGCTTGTTGGTAAACAGCTCGTAAAGCACAATCCCCAACGAATACAGATCGGTGCGTCCATCCAGCGCCCCGCCTTCACACTGCTCTGGCGACATATAGGTGGGCGTACCCAGCGTGGCTCCGCTTTCGGTCATACCACCCGCCCCTTGCAGTTTCACCAGCCCAAAATCGGTGAGCAGGGCGCGGAAGGGGGCGTTGTTACTCTCCTCCACCTGGTTAAGCCGCTTCAAAATGATGTTGCCTGGCTTGACATCGCGGTGAATGATGCCCTGACGATGGGCGTAATCCAAGGCCTCGGCAATCTGGATGCCAATTTGCAGGCTTTGGGTGAGCGGTAAATATTTTTGTATTCGCTGGAGCCGCCGCAAATGGTCGCGCAAGCTGCCGCCGTCCACATACTCCATCGCAATAAACAGCCCGGCGTCGGAGTCGCCAAAGTCAAAAATTTTGACGATGGAGGGATGGTCGAGTTTGGCCGTTGTCTGGGCTTCCTGCACCAGCCGCGCCCGAAACTCGGCCTGTCGGGCATAATGGGCGTGCATCAGCTTGATGGCAATCTGGCGGTTGAGGTTGAGATCGGCAGCGCGATAGACGGTACCCATACCGCCGTCACCCAGTAATGCTTCCAGCCGATAGCGGTTATTGATGGTTTGACCAACCAAACTGGTCATAACTGCCTCGAATCGTGTTGCAGGTTACAGGTTGCAGGTTGAAAGCAACTTGCAACGTGCTACATACAACCTAACAGAACTTACAAAATTTGGCGCACGGTGTTTAGGAAAAGGTCAACATCGGCAGGGGTAATCCAGTAATGGGTTACGGCGCGGAATCGTCTGCCATAACCACCGCCTACCCAGATGTTGGCCTTTTCCTGCAGCCTGGCAACGAGTTCTTCGCTGCTGACTTTGGCATCGGCGGCCAAATCAAAAAAGACAATGTTGGTGCGCACCATGTCAACATCAATGTCAATGCCGGGAATGGTGGCTAATCCTTCAGCCAGGGTGCGGGCATTGTCGTGGTCGTCGGCCAGTCGCTCAATCATTTCGTGAAGGGCGACGACGCCAGCGGCGGCAACAACGCCAGCCTGGCGCATGGAGCCACCGACGAGTTTGCGTAAACGACGGGCGCGTTGAATGAGGTCGGCAGAGCCACACAACACAGAGCCAACGGGGGCGGACAATCCTTTGCTGAGGCAAAAGGTGACGCTGTCTACGTGCTGGGTAATTTCGCGGGCGTCTATGTTTTGGGCAACGGCCGAATTAAACAACCGAGCGCCGTCCATGTGAACCGACATGTTGTGGCGCTGGGCGATGGCGCGGATGTTGGCGTAGTAGTCGGGGGAGATGGGGTAGCCAAATTTGGTGCCGTAGCTGTTTTCGACGGCAATGAGGCGGGAGATGGGATAGTGGGGGTCGTTGGCACGAACGGCCGTTTCCACCTCCGCCAAATCCATCTTACCATATTGATCCGTTGCCAGTTGGCGCATTGCCACGCCCCCCAGCACCGACACACCGCCCGCTTCCGCCAGCGCAATGTGCGAATCTCGCCCCAGAATGACTTCATCCCCCCGTTGGGCATGGCTCAGAACACCAAGCAGGTTGCCCTGGGTGCCGCTGGTAACAAAAACGGCCGCTTCCTTGCCCACCTTGGCGGCCGCCAACCGTTCCAATTCATTGACCGTTGGGTCTTCCCCATACACATCATCCCCAATCGGGGCAGTCGCCATAGCCTCCTTCATGCGCGGAGTCGGCCAGCTTACAGTATCGGAGCGAAAATCAATTTTGTCCATGTGTGAAGTTTACGTAATATTGGTAAGATTGCAAAATATCCTGCTAAAGAAGTGGCAAGTGGCAGGTTGCAAGTGGCAAGTCTTGTCAGAAAACAAGACTTGTTACCTGTTACTCGTCCGACAAGCAACAGGTCAGTTTATGGCCGTTAGCAGTATACTTGCTACAGATGATGACCGAGCGTTGTTTACGGCCGTTTATTTGCCCCATTTGTCGCCAGCCGCTGCACCAAAGCGGTGGCACTGTCCGCTGCCCACAAAACCACACCTTTGATTTTGCCCGCGAAGGGTATTTGCATCTGCTGCCGGGAGGCGGCAAACGGCCGAAATTTTTGGGCGATAGTGCCGACATGGTACAGGCACGGCGGCGTTTTTTAGAGAGCGGGCTGTATGAACCGCTGCGGGCGCGGCTGCAAACGGTGGTGCAGCAGTGCGTGGGCAGTGTTAGCGAACCAGTCGTGGTTGAGTTGGGGTGTGGTGAAGGATATTATGTGGGTGGGCTGGCTGAACGCTGGCCGTCTGGCGGCTGTTTTGCGGGGGTGGATGTGGCAAAAGAGGCGGTGCGGCTGGCGGCGCGGCGATACCAGGGGGTGCAGTTTGTGGTGGCAGATGTAAAACGGCCGTTGCCCCTGGCTGCCACCGGCGTTAACTTGCTGCTCAATATTTTCGCTCCGCGTCAACCGGCCGGCTTTGCCCAACTCCTGGTACCCGGTGGCTGGCTGCTGGTTGTCATTCCCCAAGACAATCATCTGGCTACGGTGCGCAAGCAACTGGGGCTGCTCACGGTTGAAGCCGACAAGGAAGCCAAAGTGGTGGCACACTTTGCACCGTGGCTGCGGCTGGCACACCGGGAAACGGTGGCATTTACGCTGGCCTTAACCAACACCACCCTGACCGATTTGGTGCTGATGTCGCCCAATGCCCGCCATTTGGATGACAGCCAGCGAGCGGCTTTGGCAGCATTGCCATCACAGGCTGACCAGGCAAGCATGACGCTGCTTTTGTTTCAACAGGGGTAAACTCTGCAACCGGCTCAATCGTCAAAATGCGTACTATCTGCCCAGTACGTAGGTTGCAAATCAGCATAGCCGGATGTGAAAGAGGCAGTGGTTTCGATTTGCTTCCAGTAATGATGGAGGGCTTTGGCGAGGATAGCGGCTGGTGTGGAGGTGGTATCGGCCAAAAAATGCTCGCGCTGGAGCGGCTCTTGTTTTGCCAGCATCCACATATAAACAGACCAATCTGCTTCTGATATATCCCCTTGACCCCGCACCCCATTAATTCGCTGTCGTAGCCGCGCCTCGACCACTTCTTGTGATGCCTGCACATAGCAAACGGCAACCGGGGCATTGGTTTCGGCCGCAATGCTGCATAATCTTTGGCGGCGAGCGGCTAAATAGTTGGAGGCATCAAACACAACGCGCTGTCCCTGGTGCAGCCGCCGTCGGATAATGGCGTAGCATACTTCATAAACCAGTGACATAGCGCTTAAGGTGTAGCCAGGATGCTTGCTCATCCGCTGACGCACAGCATCGGTGCTGACCACGACGCATTCTGTCAAGGTGCACAGGCTGTAGGCAACCGAAGATTTGCCGCTTCCCGGTAAGCCCGCCATCATTAAGACGCTCCCACCTGGCCGAACGGCCGGCAACTGTGGTAGTCCAGCGTCAATGGCACCTACATATTCTTGCACTTCCATACTTCAACCTGAGTTAAACAATAAGTGTGGTTATTATAACATGGTTAGAGGGTGAAGACAGACAAAAAAGCCGCCTGAGTTAGGCGGCTTTTTAAGGAGGAGGAAAAATGTTTGAAAGAGAAGAAAATTATTGTTGTTACCGTTATCTATACAGTACCTTGGTACTGTTAAAAAACGCATTACAGTAAGGCCAGTTGTGATTTTCTGTTGCTATTCTTTCAATGTCACTGCACAGAAACATACAAGATAGCCAAAGTGACCACTGCTCATTATAGCCATCACGGCAAACAACAACGTCGAAGCATTGGAGCCGCACCGTAAAACGCATCACAGTTAACGTCATAGCGCATTGCAGCCGCATTGTTGCCACATTGTTGCTACATCGCAGCCACACCATTACCCCAGCAGTGATAGAAGAGGAGACCGGCGAAAGTCGGTCTTTTTCTTTTGGGTAAAAAGCAGAATGCCCCCTCATTACTCGTCTCCTATAAAATAGGACGCTGCTTTGCCTGATTTACCTGATCAGACAAAGCAGCGTCCTATTTTATTCTTCGTGGCGGGCAATGGCCCATGTTGAACTCTTTTAAGAAAGCCCTGTTACATTCATAGTAGGGCTTTTGCGTTGCCGGGTTGGCAGGAGTCCTGTCTCTCCAGCAGTTGTAATGTGGCTTGTAATGCTCTAGCGGTATGATACCAATATATATAGTACTAAATGGCTATGACTAAAGTACTTTTATTGGGAGCTTTCATTTTTGAGGAGACAAACGGTATGACCAAACTGTTGCGACAATCTATCCTTGTACTGATTCTTTTAACGGCCGTTTCCCTACGCAGCACCATTTATGCAGCCGAACCGACCTTGGGTAGTGAAGCTGTAGCAAAGGTGGACTTGCAGATCCAAACCGTTTTGCAACACCATAGCAGCCAGACAGTGGATGTGATCATTCGCAAAACCAGTGTAAATGTCCAGCTAGACGCTGTGATTGCACAGTTAGGCGGCAGGGTCACACAGGATTTGCCGATTATTGACAGCGTGGCGGCAACAATACCCGGCGATGCCATTTGGCTGCTGGCAAAGCATTCAGGTGTCCGTTATATTGCCCTGGACGGGATGGTGGAATCAACGGCCGTTCAGAGCCAACCAACACAGCCAACCCCCATTCAGGTTGATCGCGGCGGGGTGCAGCAAGGTCTATGCGCCCAGGTGGACACCACGGCACGTAACAAACCCTTCTCCCATTGCCAAACGGAGCTAAACCAGGGGCCAACAACCATGTCGGCGCAAGGCACCAGCAGCTATGTGCTTGAGCTGTTTGAAACGGCCGGCCTGAACAACAATGACGGGACGGCTAACTGGAACGGTTCCTGGGTTGAAACCGGGGAATTTGAACAAAGCCTGGCTTCGGACGACATCATGGTTGTGGTTGATTTGGGGCGCAACAGCTTGCGGGTGCGGGATGATAGCAACAGTATTGAGCGGCAGGTTAATTTGTCAGGGGCAACCAATGCCACTTTGAGTTTCCTGTATAGCCGCTACTCGCTAGACAGCTCAAGCGAGTATGTGGCTGTTGACGTTTCAGCTAACGGCGGTTCTAGCTGGACGGAACTGGTGCGTTATCAGGGGGCAGGCAGCGACTCAACCTATTACAGTGCCAGCTTTGATATTTCGGCCTATGCTACCGGACAAACGGCCGTTCGTTTTCGCTCCCCCGCTGGCACCATGGCCGATGGCGACATGGTATTTTTTGACGATGTAAAAATTGAATACACCACGCCCGGCAGCAACGGCAGCAACAATGGCAACGGCAGCACAACCATCACATCCATCCACACCGGCAAATGTGCCGACGTAAGCGGAGGTTCATTAACCGATTGGTCTAACGTCTTGCAGTGGCCTTGCATAGGCAACGCCAACCAATCATGGACATTAACCCCCAGCAGCGGTGCCTACCAAATTCAAGCCGTCCACAGCGGCAAATGTATGGATGTTGCCAGTGGTTCCACGGCAAGCGGTGCCGAAATTGTGCAAATGACCTGCACCGGCAGCAACAGCCAACAATGGCAAATAACGCCCAGCGGCAGTGGCTACCAGCTTGCCAACGTCAACAGCGGCAAATGCCTTGACCTTCCTGCCGGCACAAATAATGATGGCACCAACTTGATTATTTACAGTTGCACCGGCAACACAAACCAGCAGTGGCAGCTAACCCTGCCCGAAACGTCGTCAACAGGGCTAAAGCTGGCCTATGGGTTTGAGGAAAACGGGGGCATCCAGGTGCATGATGCGTCGGGTAATGCCAACACCGGGCTACAGGTTGGGGCAACGTGGACAAACAGCGGGCATTCTGGCAAAGCTGTCACCTTTGACGGTGTGGATGATTACATCACAGTGCCGGATGAGAACAACAGCCTTGATATGACAAGCGAAATGACGGTGGAGGCCTGGGTGCGGCCGGCAACGATTGCCAGCGGCCAGTGGCAGCCTATTGTCCACAAGGAAGAATATAGCTACCCGGTTAATTATGGGCTAACCATCATTGGCGACGAAATTGATTTTGGCTTCTACAACGGCGGTTGGCGTGAAACAATTACCAATGGGGTGAATCTGTCGGCGGGGCAGTGGGTTCATATTGCAGCGGTTTATAATGATGCGGCGAATTCTGTGACGATTTATGTGAACGGAACGGCCGTTACCAGCAAATATGAAACAGGCAAGCTCGCCACCAACAATGACCCCGTTCGCATTGGTGTCAACCCTGTCGGCACCTATTTCTCCGGCCAAATTGACGACGTGCGGATTTACAGCCGCGCCCTGTCGGCCTCAGAAATTCAGACCGACATGAATACCCCGGTCGTTGACAACGCTGCGGGTATGCCAACACCAGCAGCCTATGACTATCTGAAAGTGATTGGTGCGGACACAATCCACAGCAGCGGCATTACCGGCAGCGGCGTTACCGTGGCCGTTGTAGATAGCGGCGTCAACACGAGCAATTTAGGCAAATCAGTCCTGGCCACCTATACCACAGTCAACAACTCCACAACCGACGATCATGGTCATGGCACTTTCATGGCCGGGATCATCAGCAATGCTGGCACGGTGTCGGGCAAAAAAGTTAGCATTGCCCCTGGTGCCAACATTATCAGCGTGCGCGTGCTGGATGGTGAAGGGAAGGGCAGCTATTCACAGGTTGTGGCCGGCCTGAACTGGATTCTAAACAACAAGAACCTATACAACATTCGCGTGGTGAATTTGTCGCTGATGGGGCCAGTAACAGGACCATACTGGAACAACCCACTTAACCAGGCAGTTGAAGCCCTGTGGGATGCGGGGATTGTAGTTGTGGCCGCAGCCGGCAACACGGGGCCAGAAGCTGGTTCCATTACGACACCCGGTAATGATCCGTTTGTCATCACAGTGGGGGCGTTTACCGACAACTATACGCCCAATGATAGCAGCGATGATTATATTCCGCCGTTTAGCGCGGCTGGCCCCACGGAAGCAGGCTTTATCAAGCCAGATGTGATTGCACCGGGTGCCCACATTTTGATGAAGGTTGCCAGCAACACGACCTATGCACAAACACATCCAGAGTTGGCAAAGGGGAATGGGTATTATCAGGGGTCGGGTACTTCAGCGGCAACGGCCGTTACTTCGGGCGTGGTGGCGCTGATGTTACAACAAAACCCGAATCTGAACCCGAACCAGGTGAAACAGCGGTTGATGGCAGGGGCGCAAACGGCCGTTAATCCCAATGGCACCCTCGCCTACAGCATCTTCCAACAAGGTGCAGGGCGCGTGTGGGCACCCAATGCCGTGTGGAGCAACTATACCGGCGAAGCCAACATGGGCATGACCCCCGGCGGACAATACGTTGGCCGCGTCATTTACGACCAACAGCTTGGCGGCTACCGCCTGGTAGACCAAAACCGCAACCCGCTGCCAGCCGGGCAAGATTACTTCTGGGACGGCGGCTTTTACTGGAACGGTGGGTTCTACTGGAACGGTGGCTTTTATTGGAACGGTGGGTTCTACTGGAACGGCGGCTTCTATTGGAACGGCGGCTTTTACTGGAACGGCAGTTACTTCACCGACAGTGGTTTTTACTGGAATGGCACCGACTATTGGAATGGCAACCATTATTGGAACGGTAACTACTACTGGAACGGGCTGGTTCCCGAACAACCCTAATCTGTTCAGCAAACAATGACTTGAAAAACAGGGCGCAGATTTTCCTGATTCAACTGAATCAGGAAAATCTGCGCCTTGTTTTCTTCACCACGCCTGAACCAACCGCAGCCGCAACCGGGCATCATCATAATAGCTTAACCCCCAGGCCAACGGCCGATTTTCCCGACTATAAAATGTGACCGTCAACTTGAGCAGCGGCTGTTCGCTAGCCTTTGCCAGCATGGCACCCACTTCAGCCTCTGGCAGCACAGCCTGAATGTCGTAAATGGCATAGGCAATTTCCTGCCCGCAATAGGTGCGCAGAAACGTGTGGATCGGCAGGCTGCCATCATACTCGTTTTGCTTTCCTAAAAACAGGGGAGCAGGAATGGCGTTTTGCGCCAGAATGACGGGTTGCCCATCAGCAAAAAAAAGGCGGGAGAGGGATAAAACGGCCGTTTCTTCCCCCACCCCCAATGCCTCCAACTCCATCCGGGTTGGCTGCCGCCACATCACCGACCGCGTTTCAATGCTCGGCACATACCCACTGCTGCTAATTAGCTGCGAAAAATCGAGCATTCCCCCCAGGCTGGTGTTAATCTCATGCAGCCGCTGGTTAACAAACGTTCCATCCCCCTGCTTGCGTAAAATGAGGCCTTCGGCCGCCAGCTTTGCCAGCACCGTTCGCACCGTTGCCCGGCTCACACCCAATTCCTGCGCTAATTCACTTTCAGATGGCAACCGGCTCCCCGGCATGTACAGTTGATCACGAATACGCTGCCGCAGCAGGGCATTTACTTGGTCAACAACGGACAAGGGGCGTTCAATCGGCATTCAAACTCAGGCGCTGCCTTGGAGCAACGTCTGTATAGGTAAGTCGGCAATCGTCTGATGTTTTCTAACATAGTCGTGGGAAAGAAGCAAATTGGAAAACGGCCGTATGTCAATCCTGGTGACTTTCATCATACAAAAGAGCTGCTATTTGTCACTTCTCTCCTTAACGGCCGTTCTCTACTATAGTCAAGTAACATAAAAATCTCCCTATAATTTCCTTCTGATGGTTAAAGCCTGGGACTCCACACCCAGCTCCTCCAAAGTTCTAACCGTCTGAGAAATTAGGCAGCCCCAACATGTGTTGGGGCTGTTTGCTGTCACAACGTTACAACCACCAGATTCATCTGCCAGCCGCAAGCAACCAAATTTGTACTTACATCCCAACCGCCTGGGCAAACACCCACTTCTGCGCCGGTGTGCCATCATGCCAGCTTTCTGTTCCCACGACATCCCCAGCCTGCACATTGTCACTGCGCCCGCGCACCGTCAAGTTTGCACTATCATCCAGTGAACGGCGAATCACCCATCTGTCGCCGTCAGGCAAAAACAGCAGCTCAAACCCCGACGCATTATCTCCGGCCGCAGCATGGGCATCATAAGGCACAGGTGCCGCATTTTGGTTATTGCCACTCACCGACAGTTTCAACCCCGTAGCCAGGTTAACCAGCGCAATCCCGTGTGCTAGCGCATTGTAAACCAGCTTCCAGGCTTGCGGTGTTTGACCCAAACGCACCTCACCCGCTTCCACCACCAAATAGCAACCATCATTCGTGGCATCCGGCTGAATGGTGTATGACAAGTGCATTTGCAGACCACCCGCATCCTGCACCCGCACCACCCCCATCTTGTCCACCACATCGGTTGGGCCATTCACCCCAGCCTGGTTCATGGCATCCACCAGCGGCAGCAAATAGCTCGTTGCCCCTTTCACCCCCTGGTAAAAATCCACCCCGATAAAATTAGGTTTGTGGTTATTAGCTGCCCAGGCTCGCAAAGTGTCTTCAATCAGCAAATCCCCCACCGTCCACTTGCTAAACGCCCGCACCGACTCATCGCGCATGACAAACGGAACACCCTGATCGATCGTTTCATAGAAAAAGTGATGGAAAAGCAGCAAGTTGCTGGCATCCAGCGTGCCATAACCCCGGTTAATCGCATCCTCGCCCCTGGATCGGAACTGATCCCAATCACTCGGCTGGGCGCAGCTTGTTTCAATGTTTATCACCTTCTGCCCCTGCCCCGACATCGTATGCTTGGTCTCGTCATCCGTATCCTCGGTTGTGGGAACCCAGGCCGAGGTGCCAGCACCCACCACCAGCCACGCCGGCCGACGATCATCCTGCCCATAAAACTGGGAAGGATTTGTGGCAATCAAATCCTTTGCTCCACCGCTTTCATTGGCAAACGCTTTCAAAATCCAGGGGCGGTTGCCATCATGCGCACCGGATTTTCTAAAGACAAGCAAACGCTGATTTTTATCAACCATCTCCTGCACAGTCGGCCAAACAAGATTGCCATTTCCATCCCAGGATGGAATATAAACTTTAACGCCACTGCCATCAGCACCGCCCCCTGGCTGCACCGCCATATAGCCAGCCAGTAACGCAAGGCTCTGGTTATCCATTGACTGCAAATGAGGCACTGGCAGCCCGGTGCGCCCTTGAAGGCTCACAATAAAGGTATTGCGCTGGTCATCGGCACTCATGGTACGCAGGCCAGCATCATCCCGAATGCCCAACGCCCGCAAATAGACCAACACGGCACCTATGCCGATAAGCTGCTCCTTGGTCTGCCCGTTGTAAAAATCGGCTGGTTGATTGCTATGTTGAGCCAGCACCTGCACAAGAGCCTGGTACTGCTGCTGATACGTAGCCAGTTGCTGTAGCTGATCATCAGGCAGAAATTTTCCAACCTTCAGGATGTTGTGGATTGTTAGCTGTAGATAGGGTGACTGGAGAGGCACAGTTACCCCATTCGACATCTCAAAGTCCTCTGACCATTCCGCAGGGAGATAGGTTGTGCCAAAAACGGCCGTATACGCCGCAGCCACCTCGGCTTCAAAGGTGGAATCATCCAGCTTGCCGTCTGAGTCGCCTTCGTCATAAATGGTGACAACCTCGTTTCGGTTTTCCGGTGCGTTCAGGAAGTCGCGCACCTGGGTTAAATAGTCGGTCAGCGTGCCAAAGATGATGGGCGGGGACAACTTCCCCAAATGGCGAAAGAATTTGTTGGGATCGCCATGCTGCAAAATAATTGTTCCCTTCCCTGGCCCACCGTGATCCGTCCAAATGCCGGTGCTGATTCGCACCACCCGAATGCCACCGCGCAGTTGCCCGCTAACTGGCTGCGTCTGGTCTACATTTTCCGGCACTGAATCATCATCACTGTAATATTTGGCTCCTGTGTGTGAATCATGAGCCATGGCAAAGGTGACTTCGTTGTATTTTTTGCTGCGATCCAGCTGTGGGGCAACAGCCAAAGCCCAACGCTGATAGTCACCATTGTTCCAAGGAAGCATATAGAGCGCACTGCCGTTGCCGTCTATCACATTGCCGGTTGCTTTTTGCACCAATTTATAATAGCCACCGTCGGCCTCCTCATAACGCCATCGCTGGTAGTCACCCCCGTTAAAAGGGTGGAGGTAAATTTGGCTACCGTTGCCGTCAAGCACCTGACCCGTTGCGGCAAACAGGAAATAGTATCCATCTCCGGCATCCTGGTGCCGCCATAGCTGATTGGCATCGTTGGCCGCAGCACCCCACACAATAGTGCTGCCCTGCACGGCAAGCGTCTTGCCCGTTGCTTTTTGTGTCAAACGGCCGTTAATCCTATCCAACGCAAACATAAACACCTCTTCTTATTGCGGCTGACTATTTATCGCCAACGAAAATAACCAGTCCTTTCGTGCCAAGACATCTGTTGAACATTTATTTTCCGGCAAGAACGCATCTGACGTGGTGGCTGCGGGCATAAACCCGTCCGCCCACCATGTCCATACGATACATGATAAACGTGACCAAATCGTGACCAGTTTGGGTGGAAGAGGATGGGAGTTTAAGTGCCGGTCGCTTTCGGAAGTGACCGGCACTTTACATCATTAAGGGGGAAAACGGCCGTTTACATACGCCGCATATGCCTGCCCAACGGCCGTTAATTCCCCCGTTTGCGGATCATACAAATTGCCCGTTGGGTAAAGCTGGTCATCATAGACCATGTACCAAAACCATGCCTGCACCAGCCGGTTGTCATCGCCGGGCAGCCCCGTGTCATTGCGAGCCTCCAGCAAAAAGTCAAACGACTGCTGCATAAAGGCCACCACCACTTCATCGGGGAAGCCATAGTCTGAAGGGAGCAAAATGCCGTATTCGGTAATGGCTAACGGCCGTTCCTGGTACCCCCGCGCCGCCATCCACGCCCGAAAATCAACAATGTTTTGCTGAAAAATCGCCGGGTCGTCGTGGTCTTCAATCTCATACAGCACCCCCGTGTCATCGGCCATCCCCGGCGGAATGTCCACTCCCCAACTGTCGCGCTCCTCGCGCAGCGTAAAGGCGTGGAGCGTCCACACATCCACCGGCATCAAGCCGCCATATTTTGCTTCATATGCCGCCAGCACCTCGTCCAGATAGGCGCGGCGCAGGGGGGTGGATTGGGAAATGCCGCCGCTGGCAAGCTGCGCCGTGGGGTCAATTTGCTTGATAAACGTCCAGGCTTCGTGGTAAAGCTCGGCATAGCGGACGGCCGTCACATTATCCTGCCACTTCACATCCGGCTCGTTGCCCACCACCCACACCGAACCGGGGTGTGCCCTGGCAATGGCGGCAATCTCGTCCCAATCCGTTTTCACCCCTTCCTCGCCCAGGCGCAGCATTTGCCAAAAGGTAAAGCTGGGGTCATTGGGCAGCGTGGCCGAAATGTCCCAATCGAGCAGCAGGCCAAACGGCAGCCCGGCCTGCTGCGCCGGCACAACCTCGCCTTCGCCCGACAGCACGCCAAAGCGGGCGGCATCGCCAATTAAAGGTTGTGGTTGGAAAACGGGTTTGGAGGTGGGAACAACGGCCGTTTCTGCCCCAACGGTGGGCGTGGGAGAAACGGCCGTTTCTGCCAGCGGCGTCCGCGTCGGCACAATCGGCTCTGGCGTAATCGTCGGCGTGGGCGGCACGGCCGCGCCACTGCACCCCGCTAAAAGTAGAAGTAATACAAAAAGTCGCTGCATATCTCCCCCGCTTGCTTCAGTAATCAGTAAACGGTAATCAGTAATCAGTGAAAGACTGGCGACCGATTACTGATTACTGATTACCGATTACCGAACTCAGTCGTCCAAATCACTTACATCCTCAGCTTCCGCTTCGGCAACGGCGGCTAACGGCCGTTCCTTGTGAATCTGCACCATCGTCGTCAACGACCGCACCACAGCCAGCGTCTCCTTGACATTTAGCTGGTCAAACAAAAACTCAAACTGGGCTTGCAGCGCATCGGCAATCTCTTGCTGCTTCTCCACATCCATCCCCCACCACGCTTTCTTAAACCGTCCCACAGCTTTCTTGCGTGACGAATAAATAAACTGCTCTTCCGTCTGGCTCGGCTTCCACTCATTTGCCAAATCCGCCCGCACATACCCATACGCCTGCTCCAGCAGGTCGGCCGGCAACAGGTCAAAAACAATGTTCATAAAGTTGGTCGCCAGATGAATTTCCACCGTCCCCACTTCCGGGAATTTGCCAAACGCATTGGCCGGCAGCGTTGAAGCGCCGTGCTGCACCGCCCCACCCATGCCATACGACTCCCGCGCCACCCGGCTCAGATCACCCAGCGTCTCAAAATCCACCTTCACGTCCGCCAGCGTCCCGTCCGGCAGCACCACGCCCCCATGACTGGTGCCAGTCTGCACCGAAATCTTGGAAATCCCGGCCACATCCCCCACTTCCCGCCGATACCCCTGCATAAAGGCATCGAGTTCTTCAACGGTAGAGTTCTTATGCCCAACCTCGCCAATCTCGCCGCCCAGCGACAGCGTAACCCCGTCCGGCTCAATGCTGCGGGCAAACTGGGTCAGCCTGGCGCAAAGCGAGTAGTTGGCATTTTGCTGCTCATCCAACGTGGGATAGCTCAAATCCACCAGCGTCGAGGTGTCAATGTCAATGTTGTAGAACCCGGCATCAACGGCCTCAATCATTAAGTCCTTCACGGCCTGCGCCTCAGCTTCAGGATTGCTGGCATAACGCGCCGCCGAAATCTGGAAATGGTCGCCCTGAATAAAAACGGGGCCACGATACCCCTCTTTGAGCGCCGCTGCCAGCACGCAGGATACATATTCGACTGGCCGTTGATCGGTATAGACCATTTCCGAACGGGCAATCTCGAACAAAATGGCACCGACATCCAGCTTGTTGGCGGCGCGGAAAATGGCACGGGAGGTGTTGTAGTTCATCACGCGCACATTGATGGCGGGGACGGTGAATGATTTTTCCACAACCCCCCGCCCAATTGCCATATACAGTTCATGAATGGAGGATGGGTACACGCCTACGGCCTGAGCGGTTTCCCAAATGAGCCAGCGAGCTGTGTCACGCACTAACCCTTCACCAAAAACGGCCGTTTGCACCAGCCCATCTATCACATACGGCAACGCGCCTTCATCCGCCACCGCCACATCATTTCCGTCAACCGTCACCACACCCGACAGGTGTTTCAGCAACTCTTTTACTGTTTTCACTTTGATAGGTCTCCTCATATCGTAGCCCAGGTTTCTTAACCTCGCTGGTTCTTTGGGATCTTATGGGATTGACAGAACAAATTGTAGTGGCGAGGCGTGCCTCGCCACTACTACAATTTGGGGCGACCTCACGCATTCCTGAAAAACC
>WBZL01000165.1_pt1 | contig 70445 bp, 56 predicted proteins | sample 5204291 | NCBI WGS metagenome assembly WBZL01 (sample SAMN12344345, study PRJNA552823) | activated sludge metagenome | biome: Activated sludge suspended growth; feature: Nitrification reactor; material: Wastewater; isolation source: activated sludge from nitrification reactor of wastewater...
GACAGAGCCAACTGGCACTATAGAAATATTCCAAGTTCCATCTTCCAAAAGTGCCGAGCCTGAATACATGTCAGCTATCTCTTTTATTGGATAGTGTTTGCTCGGCCAATCGGGTTGAGCGTCTTGAAATAGAGAAAGTTGGTGATTATTGCCATTAGCTTTTCTGTTTTTCTGGGTCTTTTGACGGGTGCGTTGTGCTTTTTTACTCTTTCTTTTATCAAAGTGAAGTTTTTCACTTTCTGAAATATAAGTTTGTTTTGCGAATCGTTCTTCAAAGTACTGATTCATGACGGCTTTTGCAAGCTCATAGCCAAACAAGGGAGCAACAGAGTTCCCAATTTGACGAATCTGGGAAATATTTGAACCATATAGTTCATACGAATCTGGGAAACTTTGAATTCGTTTTAGTTCGTTTATCGTGAGTTTTCTGTTTTTCCAGTGAAAAGGGCCATCATAACGTCCCTGTTGAGCAACTATGGTCTTTGATGGCTTGTCAGGGTCTAATTTATAAAGAAAACCGGAAAATCGTGAACGCCATGCAAATCTAGGTTTGGGATGCCCCATCCGTTCCGTAAAGTGAGAATAATTAAGACCCGGTGGAATTTCTGGCAACAAATCACCATATTTACCCCCATAAGGCGGCACAACTTCATTTGGATCATCTAAGTCGGAAATCACATCACCAGATGTTACATACGGTGTTTTGTCAACACTGTCAGGGCCATGGGTTGGACGTGGGAAGAGAAAGCTCTCTCTTTTGTGTCCGACCATGATAACTCGTTCACGATGTTGGGGGACTCCATAATCAGCTGCATCTAATACACGGTAACTCAAAATATAGCCTAATTCAGCGAAGGAGTTTTGAATTATGTTCCAATCTTTACTCTTATTGGCTTGCAAAATGCCTCGCACATTTTCAAATAAGAATCCGCTAGGCTGGAACTGCTCTAATAACTTGCAATAATACCAGAAGAGTGAACCTCTTGTGTCATTCACACCTGTGACCCCACCTGCCCGTCTTCCCGCCGCCGAAAAACTTTGACAAGGTGGGCCACCAATCACAAAATCTACTGCACCAACACGATTGTATAATTGTTCAAAGTCAATTTGTGTAATATCAGAATTGAAGACCAGAGTGTCAGGGGTTAAAAATGTGCCTCGATTTAGCTCAAGTGAACTGCATGAGTCACTGTCAATATCAATGCAGGCGACAACATTAAACCCAGCACGATGGAAGCCAATATCTAGCCCGCCTGCTCCGCTAAAGATGCTTAACACTTTGGGTTGACTCATAACGATTTATCTCTCTAAAAACAAGAACATTCTTTCTGTATTCTGTCAGAATACCGTAATAATGGCAGAGTTAAACCTACAGATAGGATGTTACTCGACCATCTCTGTCACTTAACGGCCGTTAACACGAAACTGACTCGTATACAGGTGATGATAGAAGCCGCCCTGGCCCAGCAGGGCTTCATGTGTGCCGCGCTCAATGACCTGGCCGTGATTGATGACCAAAATCTGGTCGGCATCGCGGATGGTTCTCAGGCGGTGGGCGATGACGAAGCTGGTGCGCCCCTGCATCAAGTGCAGCATCGCCGCCTGAATATGCTTCTCCGTGCGCGTGTCCACACTGCTGGTGGCCTCATCCAAAATCAAAATGGTGGTGTTGGCCAAAATGGCGCGGGCAATAGCCAGCAACTGCCGCTGCCCCTGGCTCAAATTGCTGCCCCGCTCCGACAACGGTGTCTGGTAGCCCTGCGGCAGGCGATGGATGAATTGATCGGCGTTAGCCAGCCGCGCCGCCGCCATCACTTCCTCATCGCTGGCCTCCAAACGGCCGTATCGAATATTGTCCCGAATCGTGCCGCTAAACAGCACCGACTCCTGCAACGCCACACCAATCTGCCGCCGCAAAGCCGTCTCGTCAATCTGGCGAACGAGGAATCAAATTGCTCAAACTGGACTTGCCCGACCCCGTCGCCCCCAACAAAGCCACCGTCTCGCCTGGCCCCACCACAAAATTAATCCCCTTCAACACCGGAGAAGCCTTGTCGTCGCTGTAGCTAAAACGCACCTGCTCAAAGGCCACGCGCCCCTTGAGGGCAAAATCCGCGACAGGCGCAGGGCTGGCTTTCACCTTCGGCTCGCTCTCGAACACTTCCAGCACACGCACGGCCGATGCCTCCGCCCGCGACACCCGCATGACCAACATGCTGACCATCATCATGGACATCAAGGTCTGCATCAAATAGTTGATGAAGGCCACAATCTGCCCCACCTGCAACGTGCCATCATTCACCTGCATGCCACCCAGCCACAGGGCGGCCACCACGCCGGCATTCAGCACCAGCATCATAAAGGGCATGGTGGTGGCGATGGTGCGAACGGCCGTTAAATTCTGCATCATCTAGGCATCATTGGCCTGGGCAAAACGGCCGATCTCATACCGCCCCCGCACAAAAGCCTTCACCACCCGCACCCCCGCCAGATTCTCCTGCATCACCGTGTTAATGCCATCCAACTTCTGAGGAAATGCGCTAATTTTCGTTCTCCGAGTGAATGAATGGCTGTGTTTATACCCAACAGTTCCCATTTGGCCGAACCCAGCACGATTTTGTTGGCATATAACAATAAAGCCGACCCATAATAGGGTGGCTAAATGATTTCAAAAATTGATTGGTCTATATTGATTGGTCTGAAACTGTTGGACAACACACTTCAATTATGGAGCGAACACCCACGCCAGAAACCTGATTCCAAGAACACTGCTTAACGCCCCCCTGTTATATTTTTCATAGCTAAATGGAAGGTGAATAGGGAAACGGCCGTTTCCATCCCCCTCTTTCAACTTACACAACCACCCAAACGACTGGGGAAACGGCCGTTATGCCTTCCCCCTCAAAACTCAATCCCTATTAAAAATCAGTTGCTCAATTTCCTGGAGAACATCGCTCAGATCAGGCACTTTGGCAGGTTCAACTGTAGCCCCTACATGTTTGTGATGAGGATAGGTGATGATATTGGGATAATGTGGAGCGTTATCATAGCGGAAGATGACCTCTCCCGATTCAGTTTGATAATGGTAAGCGTAACGCAATTTCACAATGCGCCTATGCTGCACCACGATGACTTCACCAAAATCCAACAACGAATCATCATGAAATTTCAGCCGCCCTCGAATTGTGCCATTTTGGTTTGAACGGTTATCAAAGGTGAGTTGTTCAATCTCAATATAGCCGCGAGAGAGAATGGTATCGTAGAGGCGTTGCAAATAGCGATCTACCATTAAACCGCTACCGCTCTTTTGGGCAATTGGCTGGCAATTTCTTGCTTGGCTTCAAGGTACACTTCGTATCGCCCAGCCCACATGATAAAAGGTAAATCATCTCCCATCTCACCACGCATGAAACGAGCATAGAAAACATCACTGCCCATGTCGTATTTTTCTTCATAGGCCACTAATTCTCGCATCAAGCCTAGAATATCATCCAATGCGGAACTTCGGGCTGTTGTCTGCTCTAACAATACCTTGAATTCGTCAAGCGTGAGTAAGTTATCTTTTGTGATTGTTATCTTTGCCATTAGATGCTCCTTTCTTTTACGAGCGTTCAGTAAGTTAATTCTAGTTCATCTTGCGCCAAAATATCAATGCCAGCTTGCAGCGATTATAGCCTGTTATGAATTAAATATGGTAGGTGAGGGGAAACGGCCGTTTCCATCCCCCTTTCAACTTACACAACCACCCAAGCGACTGGGAAACGGCCGTTATGCAGCTAAAGGCGACCCTGGTGTACTGGAAAACGGCTCAATCGTTTGCAGGGCATGTGCTTCCGATTGTTGGGCATGATAGAGATCCCAGCGCAGTTGCAGATTCATCCAAAACCCTGCCGACGTGCCGAAAAATTTAGCCAGTCGTAAGGCTGTACTGGGCGTAATTCCGCGACGGCCGTTGATAATCTCATTGATGCGCTGATAAGGAACGTGAATGCCATCGGCCAATTCACGCTGCGTCAAATTCATAGGGGCCAAAAACTCTTCGAGCAACATTTCCCCTGGATGAGTTGGTGGTCGGTGGGTGGGAATGCGAACCATAATAATCTTCTCACTTTAGAATCAATGATAATCAACAATCTCCACATCATCTGGTCCGTTTTCTTGCCAGACAAAGCAGATTCGATATTGATCATTGATACGAATGCTGTATTGACCAAGACGATCCCCCTTCAACGCTTCCAGACGATTGCCTGGTGGAATACGAAGATCATCAACGGTTTCGGCGGAATCTAGCTGTTCCAGTTTTCGTGCAGCGATACGCCAAAGGTTATTGGGGCAGCTCTTTCGTGCTGCTTTGGAGTTGACACCGTTGAAAACATCTTCTGTTCCTTGATCGTAAAAGGAGCGAATCATTAGCACATGATAGCATGAGCATCATGCTATTACAACCTGGTCAAGTAATTTGCCACCAGATGGAGATAGGGTATGAAGAAGTAGATGAGTAGGGAAACGGCCGTTCCTATTCCCCCTTTCAACTTACACAACCAACCAGACAACTGGAAAACGGCCGTTAGGTCTGTAAATAGTTTGACAATGTTAAATTAAACCCAGAAGGTAACTGTCCAGGGTTTGGGAACATCATCTGGCACTGACCATGGAGAAGTTGAACGTTTTCCATACCTCACCAAACACCGACCACCGATTACTGCTCACCGCTCACCGCCACGACCAATACGCCATCAACCCGTTGCTAATGGCACGAGGCTGCAGATTACTTTCCGTGGAAACAATCAAAATTTCCGGGTTGGGCGACTGATAAAAACCGCTGACCACCAAATTCTTGCTATCTGGCGACCAAATGGTGGCCGACTGCTGATATTGGTCAAAGAAAGCGATCATGTTGACAAATGCCGGCGTAGGCTGGAACGTCGCCAGCGTTGTTTTGCTGCCACTGCTCACATCCAGCAGCCGCAACGATAGCACCAGCGGCGGCGACTCCCCACCCGACGATTGCTGCTCTGGCTGCTGCGGCACAAAATAGGCAAGCTGGTTGCCATCGGGTGCCCAGAAAAAGGCGGCAACGAGTTCATCTACGGTTAAACGATCCCCGTTCTCCCCCACATCTTGCACCACCAATGGCCCGATTAACCCTGTGTCCGGGTTGCTTGCCAGAATATAGGCAAATTGTTCGCTGGTGGGCGACCAGCCAAATGCCGCTGTCTGGTTTTCAGCCAGTGGTTCAACCATCTTTTGCAGACGCCCTTCATTGTCTGTTAGCAAAATCCCCTTTTCAGCCGTGTCAGTTTCGCCTCCCAACACGATGTGGCTGCCATCGGGCGACCAAGCGGGGGCCTGAAACGGTGCCAGCCCATAGGCCAACCCTTGCTCTACGATGGTGCCGCCCACGGCTAAAAACGAAAGCCGTTCCAAGCCTGTTGCTCCATTGATGTGCATTAGCAACTGTTGCCCATCTGGTGCCCAACTCCAGTAGATCGGCTGCCCTACGTCCAGCACCTGCGTGCGTTCGCCATTGGCCGCCGCCAACTGCAGCATCATTTGTGAATTGGCGGCACTGGAGAGAAAGGTTACGTTCTCATTGTCGGGTGACCAGTAAAGGTAAAAGGGGAACCGGGTCGTGTGGTTATAAATCTCGGTCAGGGTGGGGGCTTCGCTGCCATCGCCAAGGCTGGTTGTGTATAGTGCCGCGCTTTCCGTTTGCTGGGTGGTGGCGTTTAGCCCCACAAAGGCCAACTGCTGGCTGTCACGCGCCCAGGTGGGGAACTGATAGTAGCGGAAGCTGCCTTCGTTGTCGTTTTGCGTGGGTAGCCTGGCATCAGTGGTAATTTGCAGTTCGTTACTTCCGCTTTGGTCGTTGACATAAATATTGCCATCTACGCCAACGTAGGTAATACGCCCTTCCTTGCTTTCAAAGTAGGCGAGCAGCGGGCTTTGTTCGCCGCTGACAAAGTTGGGGGCGCTGATGCAGCCGGTGAGCAGCAACAGCAGCAGCCACGATTGTTTGACCCATGAAGCCATGACTTATCCTCCGTTGTTGCTGGCGAGATTAACGGCCGTTTCCCGCACCGCATCCACCTCAGCCGACACACTATCCCACGTCGCCGCCACCAACACATCCGGCTCCACCCCCAACAGCCCAATATCCCGCCCCGTTTCCGTGCGGTACGTCGTCGTCGTCAAAAAAAGCTGCGACCCGTTGGGCAAGAAAAACGACTCCATAATCTCCACCGAACCCGGCGTATTTGCCCCCACCACCGTCGCCCGCCCCGAATCCTGCATCGCCGCCGCAAACACCTCGGCAAACCCCGTCGTGTTTTCCCCCACCAGCACCGTCAGCGGAACTACCTGCGAGCCAAACACATTTTGCCCCTCAACCGTCAGCGGGTTTTGCTCGGCGCGAGAATAAAATAGCCCCAGGTCGCCGTTGGCAAACAGTGTCAACATCGAACCCAGCGGCCAATCGGTGTCGCTGGCATGAACCGCCCGCAAATCCAGAATCAGCGAAGTCATGCTCCCCTCGTTAAACGCCAACTGTAGCCCCGTTACCAAATCCTGCATGATCGCCTCATAGGTGGACGGCGGGAAAGCGACATACCCCACCTTCGTTTCCGGCAAAACCTCTACTTTGACCGGGGTGACAAGCTGGCTGCGCTCCACCCGCCCCCGTGTCACCGTCACGTCGCGGGTTCCGGCCAGCGGCGTGCGAACTTGCAGCACAACATCGGTTGCGGCCGGGCCACGCACGCGCAAAATCACGTCATCCCCTTCTTCGGCTCGCACCGGCTCACCGTCTACCGCTAAAATGCTGTCGTGGGCTTTAATCCCGGCCGCTTCGGCCGGCGACCCCGGCATCACTGACAAAATGACCACCCGTGGTTCCGGCTCGGCCAGCACCGACACAAACGCCCCAATTCCTTCATAGGTGCTGGTGTCGGTGGCCGTCACCGCCTGCTCAATGCGCTCCTCCCGCGTCTGAAACGCCACCGACTGTTCGGGTAATGGCGCAATTACCTCACGCAGCAGCTCGGCAAATGCTTCGCCTTCGGCTGCGGCCGCCTGCGGTTCATAAGTTTCCAGCACGCTGTCCCAATTTAGCCCGTGGAAATCGTCATAGACATAGCTGTCATTGATTTTGTTCCAAAGGGCTTCCAGCGTTCGCACCTGTAGCGCGGCTACGTCGGGGCTGACGCTGGGCGTAATGGGTTTGGCCTCCTGGCTACGGCTGCACGCCAGCAGCAAAAGTGGCAGCGATACAAAGCTCAACAACTTTCTGAATTTCACCATTCTCATCTCAACCATCCTGGTAGAAGAACGAGGATTGGAATCCTCAGCTACAGCATTTTGTCTGATTTGATTTTAGCACAGGACAAATAGAGTGGATAATGCTTGCGGATCACGCTGCTGATCTCTAATATTGTGCATCAAGGTGCCTGGCACTTCCTTGGGCATTCACAAAATAAGCGGATAGAAAAACGGCGTGCCTTTTCATGTCATTCCGAAGTCCTTCGAGGAATCTTTCCCCTTCAATAAGTGAAAGATTCCTCGCTCCGAAGACTTCGCTCGGAATGACATTTACCCAATTATTTTGTTAATTTGCAACCAAGTGCTTGGCACCTCCGGCTAGATTACAGGTGCAAGAGGGACAAATGATTTTACCGCAGGCGTTAGAAGATGGACTGGTATTGCGTTGGGCAACGGAAGCAGACGCCGAGGCGATTGCGGCATTTAATATCCAGCAGCACAGCAATGACCCGGTGAATGAGCCGGAGCTATGGCTGGGTGACTGGGTGCGGGCGTTGATGCTAGGGGAGCATCCCACCACGCGGGCTTCGGATTTTACGGTGGTGGTGGATGGTGCAGGGCAGGTGGTGTCGTCGGCGTGTCTGATTGGCAACCGGTGGATGGTGGAAGGGATTGAATTTGGCTGCGGCCAGCCGGAGCTGATTGCCACCGACCCGGCTTACCGCCGCCGGGGGCTGGTGCGGCGGCAGATGGAGGCACTGCACGCCAAAAGCGCGGCGCGGGGGGATTTGATGCAGGCGATTACGGGCATCCCCTGGTATTATCGCCAGTTTGGTTATGAGATGACGCTGGAGCTGCATGGCTCACGGCCGTTTTTTTTAACCCCCCAACCGGCTAATCAAGGACAAGAGGAGACGTATCGGTTACGAACGGCCGTTTCCGACGACCTCCCCACCATCCACGCCCTTTACCAGGCCGACTGCCAGCGCGGCACAGTCGCAGCTATCCGTTCGCCCGATTTCTGGCACTACGCTGCCTTTGTCGTGCGGCGCGATTTTCCCATGGCGTTTAACTTGCGGCTGGTGGAAACCCAGGCCGGGGAAGTGGCGGGTTATGTGGCTGTGCAGCAGGTTGGTGAACAGTTTAGCGTGCGTGAGATTGGGGTGGTGGCGGGGCATTCGCTGCGCGACATTGGGCTGTGTGTGGTGCGGGCATTGCAGCAAGAGGCAGCAAGGTTAAACGTTGCCCGCGAAAAGCCCATCAAGCAAATCAACTTTATGCTGGGCAGCAGTCACCCGCTGTATGCAGCCCTGGATCAGCAGTTGGGAACGGGGCGACCGCCGTATGCGTGGTATGTGCGGGTGGCGGATGTGGCGGCATTTTTGCGCCATATTGCCCCGGTTTTTACGCCGCGTCTGGCAGCCAGCGTGATGGCTGGTTATTCAGGCAAGCTGCGCCTCAGCTTTTACCGTCGCCACCTGGAAATGGTGTTTGAGCGTGGGCAGTTGAGGACGGTGGGGGCGTATACGCCGGATGATTATTTTGATTGTGATGCGTTTTTCCCGGAGCAGACGTTCCTGCATTTGCTGCTGGGGCATCGGTCACTGGCGGAGGTGCGCCATATGTGGGCGGATTGTTACACGCGGAAGGAGGAAACGGCCGTTTTGCTGGATGCGCTGTTCCCAAAACGGCCGTCTTGCATTCGTTCACTTGGTTGATTAGTGAATAAGCTGTAATTCCGAAAAAGGCCAATAGGTGAGCCAGGCGCGACCGCTGATTTGGTCAAGGGCCACGGCACCGAAATAGCGGGAGTCGTTGGAGTTGTTGCGGTTGTCGCCCAGCACAAAGATGTGGTTGGGCGGCACGGTGACGGGGGCAAAGTCGGGTTGCCCGGCACTGTCGTCCAGGTAGGGTTCGTCAATTAAACGGCCGTTAACATACAACTCCCCCTGCCGCACTTCCAACACCTCGCCCGGCAGCCCAATTACCCGCTTAATCAACCGTTCCTGTCCCATATTACGCAAAATTACCACCACATCTCCACGATGTGGCAAGCTAAAGCGATAGCTTAGTTTTTCTACAATCAACCGCTGCTCCGGGTGGATCGTTGGCTCCATACTGTGGCCGTGGACAACATGCGCCTGTGCTACAAAAAAAATGAGCATCAAGGCTACCACAACCCCTCTGGCCCCCGCGCCTATCATTTCAGCAATAAATTTAAAAAACCGACCCAATACAGTTGTAACCGCAGCCCCTAATGCGGGACGAGTACCCAGTGATTCCATTGTTTCATTCATAACAGTACATCAATTAACAATACACAGATTTTGCGATCAGAAAATTGCTCCTTTTATAAACTTTGCCAGGCAGCCAAATCTGAATCTGGTGTAGCATAGCATAGCGTTACCTACAAAGACTCTTACGCTTTAGTACCAGTCACAATCATTTATGCCCTTTTCACGTAGGAGAATGGTCACTTTGGCGGCATTAAAAGGAGTAGCCGAGGTTTCCATACCCCGTTCTTCAGCATGAAACAACGAGCGACGTTTTAAACCCTCGGCGGCAAGAGTTGCATTTTGCTGTCAGTCGGGTCAGAATACTTTCATAACTTTGTCCAAATAAACAAGGAGCATTTTTTGATGAAAAGAAAAGCAGAGGCTGAATGGAAAGGAACCTTGCAGCAAGGTTCCGGCGTGATGAAATTAGGCAGCGGGGTCTTTGAAGGTGCCTATAACTTTGCCACCCGTTTTGGCGAAGAGCCTGGCACAAACCCGGAAGAGTTGATTGGTGCCGCCCATGCTGGTTGTTATTCGATGTTCCTGGCGGCTGTTTTAGGCAACAACGGCTTTCCGGCTACCAGTGTCCACACCACCGCTACGGTAACGCTGGGTCGTGATGACACCGGGCCAGTTGTTAGCAATATTGACCTGGTATGCGAAGCCGAAGTGCCGGGGATTTCGGCGGAGCAATTTGCTGAATTTGCTCAACTATCAAAGAAGAACTGCCCCATTTCCCGTGCTTTAGCCGGGCCAGAAGTTTCGTTGACGGCCACATTGCTCTAAACAGGGTGCGCGGGCAAACACGGATATGGGTTTTTGCTCTAATCCGTGTTTGTCTGCGTTTGTTAATGCCTCTGCCCGTGTACTTGCCCCACGGGCGGCGTTATGGGCTGGTGCAGAGGTGTTAACGGCCGTTTATGCCCCATAGAAATACAGCGCGATTTGCCAAATCGTGTTGCAGATTTTCATTTGTGGTACCGTTCACGAACCCCCCGGCGCAAATTTTATGGAATCGTATTACCGTCATTTAGAACAACTGGAAATGTCAAACCCATCGAGTGCCTATTATGCGCCGCAGATGGAAGTGGGGGAGGGAACGGCCGTTTGTACCATCACCATCCGCCCCGAATTTTTGCACGGGGGCGGTGTTGTGCATGGCTCCGTCTACTTTTTTGCCCTCGATGATGCCGCCACCTTTGCCGCCAATTCGGTGGTGGCCGAGGGGGATTTTTTTATGACCTCCGGCTTTACCATCCACTTCTTGCGCCCCACCGCCAGCGGCATCATTCGGGCAACGGGGCGCGTGGTCAACCGCTCCCGCCGTCAAATTTTGGTGGATGTGGTGGCCGAGGATGAAAACGGCCGTTTGCTGGCACGCGGCACCGGCACGTTTATGGCCGGTCGGTCGGCGCATAATCGGGCAGGTATCCCATGATCAACCGTTCCCAGGCTATCGCTTTTGTCCAGGCCAACGGCAACCCGTGTGAACTGGCGCGTTTGGCTTTTTTGACCGAGGGAAAACGGCCGTTTGCGGCCATTGTTGCTGAATTTGCGGCCAGCCAAAGGGCAGACGGCGGTTGGGTACCCTTTTGGGCGGATATAAGTTCGGTGGATGCCACCTGCTACCAGCTTACCCAGCTTGAACAGCTTGGGTTAGCGGCCGACGAGCCGGTGGTGGCGCGGGCGTTGGCCTTTTTGCACCAGCGGCAGCGGGCAGATGGGTCGTGGGAGGAAGAAACGGCCGTTGCTGACCAGGCTCCTCCCTGGGCAAAACCGGGCGATTTGGCGGCCATGCTCTATCTCACGGCCAACTGTGGCTTTTGGCTGGCTGTGCTGGGTCATAGCGAAGCGTCGCTGGCAGTAACCGCCCACCTGCTGCGGCAGCACCTGGCCGCCGATGGTTCCCTGCCGTCGTTTTTGCACACCCACTGGCTGGCGGCGGCACTGTGGCTGTCGCTGGGCGAGAGGGAGCCAGTAACGGCCGTTTTGCGCCATCTCACCACCCATCTCGACAAACTCAGTGCCAACAACCTCACTTGGCTGTTGACCGCGCTGCAAGCCACCGGGCAGCCCATTGACCACCCCTTCATCCCCCAGGCGCGGGCTAAATTGGCGGGTTTGCAGTTGGAAAACGGCCGTTGGCTCAGCGACGATGCCATGGAGCGTGATGTTCACGTCACCCTGGAAGCCCTGCGCGTTTTTACCCCTACGTGACCAATCTCCCGGTTTCGTGTCCAAGAGAAAGACACTTGTTGGCAAATCCCCATGAGCAATGGCTTGTGACAAATAAAATGGGACGCAGACGCACCTGATTATCCTGATGTCGCATGGCCGATCAGGAAAATCTGCGCCCCATTTCCAGAAAAGGAGTACTGTGACAATGACAACAAAGACAAGTTTTAGCGAAGAAGAATGGTTTTTGGTGAGCAGCCTGCCCTCCATGATTGGGGCAGCCGTGGCAACGGCCGGTAAAAGCGGTCTGATTGGCACCATGAAGGAGATGATGGCAAGCGCCCGCGCCATGATGGCAGCAGGTGAAACGTATGCCGACAACGAACTCATTCAGGACATTGTTGCCAAGATTGAGAACAAGGATGATGCCAAAGCCCAGGCGGAGAAATATCAGCACATGGCGATGGAGAAGATGGAGGCGGCGGGGGTGAAAACACCAGAACAGCTTGCCCAGCTTGTGCTTGACGATTGCCAAACCGTGGTTGATTTGCTCAATGACCGTGCCACCGCTGCCGAAACGGCCGATTATAAAGCGTGGGCGTTTTCAGTGGGCAAAAAAGTAGCCGAAGCGGCCAAGGAAGGAGGCTTCCTCGGCTTTGGCGGCGAACAGGTGAGCGAAGGGGAGGAAGCACTGCTACAGCGTGTAGCCGATACCCTGGGCGTTGCCGCCTTTTAGCCCGTAATCGGTAATCGGTAATCGGTCACAGGCTACTGATTACCGATTACTGGTTACTGATTACCGATGATTACCATTACGATACCCGAATCTGCGATCCGTTTAGCCCTTTTTCAACCTCAATGCGCGTCGGGAAAGCGTCGCGCAGTTCGTCTATGTGGGTGATGACCAGAATACGGGCAAAGTCGTTTTGAATGGTGTTAATGGCCTCAATCAGCCGCTGCCGGCCGTTGGGATCCTGACTGCCAAATCCCTCATCAATCACCAGCGTTTGCAGCCGCGCCCCGGCCCGCTTGGCAAGAAGCTGCGATAGTGCCAGCCGGATGGCGAAGTTGACGCGGAACTGTTCGCCGCCGCTAAAGTTATCATACGGCCGTTCCCCCGCACTATCACTAATCCGAATATCCAGCGTCTCGGCTACCGCATCCCGGCTTTTTAGCTGTTTTTGCGTCTCAAACAAAATCCGCATCTCGCTGCCCGTCAGCCGTTCCAACAGTTCGTTAGCGCGGTCTTCGATGTCGGGCAATGCCTGTTCAATGAGCAGTGCCTGCACGCCGCCACGCCCGCACGCTTTTTCCAGCAAGGCCAGCCGCTGCACCCGCTGCGTCAGTGCTGCCCGTTCTGTTTGCAGTTGCCCTTGTTGTCGGCGCAAATCATCCAGCACACCGACAAGCTGCTGCGCTGCCCCCACGCGCCGGTTGATGCTGATCTGCACCTCGCGCAGCCGGAATACCTCGTCTTCGATGGCGCGGCGGTCACTGCTGTTGGCGCGGAGGCTTTCCAAATGGGCAACGGCCGTTTCCTGCTGCCCTGCCAATGTCTCCACCAATTCGGCCTGCTCGGTCAAACGCTGCCCCAGGTCGGCCAGCGCATCTTCCAGCGGCTTCACCGCTGCTTCCGCCTGACGTAGCTCCTGGTGGCGCGAAACGGCCGTTTGCAACCCCTTCACCCGCTGCCGCACAGCCTCATGCGCCGCCGCGTCATACCCCACCGCCGCCGTTTGCGCTTCCAACTGCGCCAATGTCGCCTGTGCTTCAGCGGCAAAATCGCCTCTTGCCAGTTGCCGCACCACTTCGGCCAGAGCCGCCGCCCCCTCACCTTCCCACGCCGCCGTTAGCCGGTCAATCTCGCCCAGCCGCGCTTCATGGGCAGAGAGGGTACGCTGCCCGGTCTGCCGTGCTTTTTCCAGCGTCGTCTTGCGCCCAACGGCCGTTTCCAGCGTTGCCACCTGCTGCTTTTGGGCAGAAATGGCCGTTTCATCCCCCAACAGCTTGTCCAATTCTGCCAGCCGCACCGCCCCCGCAGCCTCCCAATCCGTCACCGCCTGGCGAATTTCCGTCAGCCGCGCCTCGGCCTGTGCCAGCCGCTGCTGCTGTGTTTGCTGCTCACGCTCCAGCCGGGGCGTTTCTTGCAGGGTCGCTTGCAATTGGTTGATCTCGCTTTGCAGGTCAGCCAGCCGCTTTTTATTGTCGCGGAAGCGTGCCGCCAGCTCCTCGCCATCCTGCTGTAGCTCGGCCAACACTTCCTGGCGGTGGCTTGCGGTTAGCGGCTGGCCGCACAGCGGACAACTGCTGCCAGCCTCTTCGCTTAGCCGATCCAGCCGTTCCTTGAGCTTGTTCATTTGCTCTCGCAGCCGGGGCTGCTCTGCCTGCACCGAATCGCGTTCGGCCAGGGCGGCGGCGTGACGCTGGCTTTGGCTGCCAATGGCTCCCAACTGGGCGGCGAGTTCGATGAGGCGTTGGTTGGCGGCGGTGAGGTTTTGCGAAACGGCCGTTTCTTCCTCCTGCCATCGCCCCACCTGCTGCCTTTGCCGCGTCAACTGCTGCTGCTCCTGTGCCCACAGCCGCCGCTCGCTTTCAAGCTGCTGTAACGCCAGCCGCGCCTCCTGGTACGCCTGCTCCTGTGCCGTCAGTGCCGCCATTTCCCCCTCAAGCTGGGCAAGCTGCGCCTGCCCGGCAGCGATTTTGGCCGCAATTTGCACCCGTTCGCTGGCTGCCTCTGCCACCTGCGCCGCCTGTGCCTGCCCCTGCCGCTGCTGCTGCTCCAACCGGCTGCGCGTTTGGGTGATGGTTAGCTCAAACGGCCGTTTCTGCTGCTGCAACTGATACGCCTGATCCGCCTTATCCTGCCACCCCTGTAATTCCCGGTCGGCCGCTTGCCAGGCGGCAAACTCCGCTTCGATGGCGGTGGCGGCAGCCAGAATGGTGGTGTAGCCGTCGCGCTCCTGCTGCCGCTGCTGCTGCTGCTGCTGCCAGGTAGCCAGGGTGCGCCGGGCTTGCGCCAGGGTGTTGGCACCTTGCTGCACGGTGCGCTCCTGCTGGGCAATGGCGGCCTCGGTTTGCCGCGCCTGGTTGAGCAGTTGCTCTTGCAGGGCAAGCTGCCCGCCCACCCGCTCCGATTCGGCCTGGATGTCGGCAACGGCCGTTTTCCGCGCCTCTTCCTCAGCCAATTCGCGCTCAATTTCCTCTAAACGGCCGTCCAGCAGCCGCAAATCCAGCTCTGTCCCTTTGCGCCGTTCGGCCGCCGCTTCTTTGTACTGCTCCCAAATGCTCACCCCCAGCAGGTCGGCCAAAACTTCCTTGCGCTGGTTGGGGGTCTTGGTGGTAAATTCATCCGCCTTGCCTTGCAGCAAAAAGCTGGCGTTGCTAAAGGTGTCGTAATTCATCCGCAGCAGCTTTTCAATCGCCTCCTGCGTTTCGCGCACCTTGCTTTCGCTCAGTGGCTTCCAGCTCAGGTCGCCCAGCGGCTGTTCGGGGTTGGTGGCGACTTGCAGCTCCAGCAGCAGCCGTTTGCCCGCCGCCTTGCGCCGAATGACGCGGTAAAGACCCCCTTCCAGTTCAAAAATAAACTGCACTTCCGCCGGGTCGCCATTTCGCGCTGCCAGCCGGTTGACCAAATCGTCGTCGCTGCGGCTGCGGGCGTTGCCAAACAGGGCCCAGGTGATGCCGTCCAGAATGCTTGATTTGCCCGCGCCGTTGGCTCCGGAAATGCAGGCGGTGTGGATGCCGTCGAATTCAAGAACGGCCGTTTCGCGGTAGGATAAAAAATTGGTTAACTCAAGTCGTCGTGGAATCATAGGAAATTATGGATTATGAATTATGAAGTATGAAGTTTTGTTCCTAATTCATAATTCATAATTCATAATTGCTCAAAATCTCTTTCGCCAATGCCTGCATCGCCGCTGCTTCCGCGCTGTCGAGGTTGATCGTTTGCCAGTAGGTTTCCAGCAGTTGTTCCGGGGTCAGCGATTCAACGGCGGCGGTGTCGCCGAGGCGGGTGCGTTTTTCAATGTCGTAATGTTTTTGAATCTGGATGCTGAGGGCGCGGCTGAAATGGTCGGCAATGGCGCGTTCATCCAGCAGCGGCTCCCAGTCGCGGGGGTAGCGCAGTTGGACGCGGCAAATAGCATCGGTCACGCCGTTGGGGTCAGGCAGTTGTGCCATGATGTCGCTCATAAAGTTGTCGGCATTGCGGGTTTCGGGTTTGAAGTCGAGGAAGCGACGGGTTTTGAGCTTGATGAATTCCCAGCTTGTGTGGCCTCGGCTGATTTCGGCCAGCACAAACCCTTTGGTTTCCCGCGCTTCGCCAAAATCTATGCGTTCGATGGAGCCGGGGTAGACGACGGGAGGGTGTTGGTTAACGGCCGTTAAACATTGATGCTTGTGAATATGCCCCAGTGCCACATAATCCAGACGCGGGTTGTTGACCAAATTACCGCCCAGAACCAGTTCATGCCCCAGCATCACCGTCCGTTCGCTGCCATATTTGGCACCCTGTACGCTGGCGTGAGCCGTTAAAATAAGCGGTAGCGTGGGGTCAGCCTGCTGAATGAATCGCTCGACAATATATGTCACTTGTTCTTCGATGTCGGTCAGCACGTCCTGCTCAGACTGCCCAGTCGCATCTTGCCGCGTCATAAATTGGCTGCGAGACACCCAGGGAATGGTGATGATTTGTACCGGCACGCCAAGTTGGTCTGGCCCCAGCAGCCGCATTTTGTCGGCCACGTGAATGTAGGGAACGGCCAGGGTGTTGAATTCGTGCAGGGTGTGGGCGCGGCCGGCGGCGGGAGAAACGTCGTGGTTGCCCACAAGCAACACGGTGGGGATTTTGGCAGTGGAAAGACGCATCATCCGCTGCCCCCAGGCGCGTTGAAAAGTGGGCTGCGGGTTGCGGTCTTTGTAAGCGTCTCCGGCAAAGATGACGAGGTCTACTTGTTGGGAAACGGCCGTTTCCACAATTTGATCCAGCGCCCGCAAAAAATCTACCACCCGCAGCGGTAGCCCCGTTTCCGGGTCATGGCGACCATAGTTAGCAATATCAATATGGGCATCGGCAAAATGCAGCACCCGTAACGGCTTATTTGTCATTCCCCATTCTCCATTTCCAAATCCTCATCTTTAGGGTTTGTTCATCAATAACTTGGGATTTAGAAGTTCAACTTCTCCCAGAAGTTGAACTTCTGGAACTGCAAAGCTATTTTTGATTGAACCCCTAACACCTCAGCTTTGCACGTTCACCCAATAATGTTTTGTTTCCGCCTGATTTAGCGGAAAGGTACGTTCAATAACCACATAGTAACGGCCAGGAGCCAGGCCGTTGAGATGCACATTTTCGCCGTCGGCCGGGTTGATGTTTTTGCTTTCGCCCCACAGCGTCTTGTTGGCATCATAAACATAGAGGTTGTAATCACTGCTGCTGGGGATGTTGCGAAGCTGTACCCAAACGCTGCGTGGTGTGGTCAGGTCAAAGTAGAAGGTGTCAAAATAATCGGTGCGTCCGTCAAAGATCGGCTGCCGAGGCTGGTTGAGGTTAAGCTGGACAGCACCGCCGAAAACATCGTCATTGACACGCCACCCATGGCGTACAATCGGCAAATTGGCCTTTTCGCCGGGGAAGAAAATCCGTACTCGTTCAACCAGGTTGAGTGCTTGCACCCCGGATTGGAAGTCGTAGAAGTCGCCGCCAATGGCCCACAGGGCGCGACCAATAAAACTGCCACGCGGCCAGGAGCGGGCGGGCAGGTTATCACTCCCGCCCAAATCATAGCTGACCCCCAGCTCTGACCATTGGTCGGTGGCTGGGTTATACACCTCGGTGACAGAAACTTCCTGCCCGCTGCCGTCCAACCCGCCAAAGACATACCAACGGCCGTCTGGCCCTACGGCACTGCCGGCCATATAGCGGGGAATGTTCATCGAGTTAATGGCTTGCCAGCCGCTGCTGCTGCTCCAGCATTCGCCGTTGCTCAACAGGGCCAGGGCTTCGGTGTCGCCCGTTAGCCCACCCACCACGCAGACGCGGCCACCTACCAGGGCGGCGGTGTGGGCAAAGCGGGGGCTGAGCATACTGGGCTGTGCTTGCCATTGGTTGGTGATGGTGGAGTAGGTGTAGAAGGTGTCGAGGATGCGTTCGGTGGAGGTGGGGTGGGTGGAGCTTGCCAGCCCGCCGAGCAGGTGGTAGCGGTCGTTGTTTTGAGCAACGGCCGTTCCCCAGGCAAATGGCAACCCCAGCGGCAGCGGTGGCGAACCGGCATCGCCCAAACTGGGAATACTGTCTGACCAGGAATTGCTGGCAATGTTGTAGACCCAGTGGGTGTTGTCAAAAAGCTGGTTGTTGCCATTGTAGCCGCCGGGGATGTAGATTTTACCGTTGGTGTAAACGGCCGTTGTGTTTGACAATCCCGCCGCGCCCGGCATCGGCTGTAGTTCCGTCCATTGCCCCGTAAATGTATCCAGCCGCATCAGCCGCCGACTGACCACCGGCGTTTCGCTTAGCGTCGTTTGCCCTCCCACCACATACAAATACCGCGCCCCATCTGAGGCCACGGCGTGGCGCGTCAGTGGCCCCGGCATGTTTTCCGGCGTGCCAATTGTTGACCATTGCGAGTCAATTGGCTCGATAATGGCCGACAGTCGCAGCAGCCCCGGCCCGGAAACTCCGGCCTGCCAGTCGGCTATTTCGACATAATATTGCTGCCCACGCCGCACAGCAAACCGTACCTCCGAATCAAACGCCCGCTGGTCGTCGTTGCACGTCACGCGCACCAAATTTTGCTGTGGGTCGGCACAGGCATTGGCAACGTCCTCAACGTTTTCGTAAACGGCCAGCACGGTATCATAGGTGCTGTCATAGGTATTGATGACGACGACGCCGTTGCGTGGAGCGGTGAATTTGTACCAGGCGGTGCGGTAGCCCTGGCTGCTGCCAGACGCGCCCCACATGCAGCTTTGCAGGCTGGGGTCGTTGGGGTCGGTGGTCATGCTGTTGACAGTGGTGGTGCCGCCATCGGTGGTGCGGCCGTTAAACAGTAGCGGCGCGGTGGTGCAGCTATCGGAGGCGGGTGAAGCATCTGGGGCCTGGGGCTGCACGGCCGGGTCGTAGGGTTCCAGCGTTAAGGCTTCCTGTCCGGCCTGGGCAACCATTTGCGCGGGCATGGGGATGGGCCGTTTTTGTTTTTGGGTGGCCTGGGCTAAAACGGCCGTTGTTACTAACACAAATCCCAGCACAATTGGAAGTAGAATAAACGTAAAGCGGCGCATAGGGCCTCCTGAAAAAAATGGACACGGACGAACACGGACGAACACGGATGGATTGGCCTGATGGTGCTTTTCATTCGTGGTGGTGTGCCACGCTCGTGAGATTGCCTCAGCGTGCAGGCTGATGGTATGAACAAATAATCTATCCCCCAATAGTACGCATTGCCGAAAAAAAAACCAGCCAACCCTCGTGAAAAGGTTGGCTGGCTTAGAGACAGGTTAATGTATGGGGAGTTGGGAGATTGGCGGTTGGGGATTGGAGATTGGTTGAATCTCCAATCTCCAATCTCTAATAACTGCTTACGCTTTTTGCAGCGAAAGTGTGACATCCACGTCGCCGACCTTGACCGTTTGGCTGAATTGGGGGTTGGCGAGGGGAGTGGGGTGAAGAACGGCCGTTAACGTCTCACCCTGCACATAATCCGCAAAATTCACCATCGCCTCCGCCACCTCACCCGTCGCCGCATAACCAAGCGTAATCCGGTCTGAAATTTCCAGCCCGGCATCCTTTCGCATCGTGTTGATCGCCCGCACCAGGTCACGCACATACCCTTCCTGCACCAGCTCTGGCGTCAGGTGTACGTCCACCGCCACCGTCACACCCTTGTCGCTGGCAACCGCCAGCCCGCCGCGTGACTCCGTTTGCACCAGCACCTCTTCATCATTCAGGCTCACCGTCTCGCCGCCCACCGTCACCAGCAGCGGTTCACCCGCTTGCAGCGTCCGCGCCGCTTCGGCCGGGTCAAGTGCCAGCAGCGCATTCCGCACCTGCGGGAACGCCTTGCCAAAGCGGGGGCCAAGCAGCCGGTTGTTGGGCAGTAGCTTGTAGTTCACCAGTTCGCCCACCTCGGAAACCACCTCAATTTCCTTGACGTTGATCTCTTCGGCCAGCACGTCGGCCAGCTCCTGCAAATCGTCCTGCGCCTGCTGGCTGCCTACGTTCACCCGCGCCTTCGCCAGCGGCTGCCGCAGTTTCACATCCGCCGCGCCCCGCGCCGACCGCCCCAGGCTGGCGGTGGTGATGGCTAGGCGCATTTTTGCCAGCAGCCGCTTGTCCAGCGCGTCGGCATCAGCTTCGGGATAGAGGCAATGGTGGACGCTGGTGGGGGCGGTGGGGTCAACGGCGCACACCAGATTTTGGTAAATTTCCTCGGTGACAAACGGCACAAACGGTGCCAGCAGCTTGACGTATTCCACCAGAACGTGGTGGAGGGTGGCGTAGGCGGCGGCTTTGTCGGCATCGGCCTCGCTTTTCCAGAAGCGGCGGCGGGAGCGACGCACGTACCAGTTGGAGAGGTCGTCGAGCATGGCTTCCAGATGCTGGGTGGCCTTTTCCGAATCGAAGCCATCGAGCGCGGCGCGAACGGCCAGGGTGGTTTCATTCAGCCGTTCCTTGATCCATTCATCCAACTGGGCATGAGCCGGATTAGGTGACTGCTCACCGTTTGCCGATGACTGATTACCGTTCGGCAACCATCCATCCAGCGTTGCATACGACACAAAAAACGCATACACATTCCACAGCGGGATCAAAAACTGCCGCCGCGTCTCATCCCCTCGGTTAAAGCCAAACAGTAAATTTTGCTCCGGCTTGCAGCCTGCGTATAGCCAGCGCATCGTGTCTGCGCCCATCTTGTCGGCCGCTTCGTTAAACTCGATGGAGTTGCCCCACGATTTGTGCATTTCCCGCCCGTCTTCGGCCAGCAGCGTCGAATAGCCAAACAGGTTGAGGAAGGGCGGTTCATCCCCCAGCACCGTGCTTTGCGCCAGCAGGCTGTAGAACCAGTTGCGGAACTGGCCGGGGAAACTTTCGCTGATCCAGTCGGCCGGGTACCATTTCCGCCACAAATCATCGTGGTGTTTGCGGTAGCCCAGCGTGCTAAAGGCGACGATCCCGGCATCGAGCCACGGGTTGCCCACATCCTTGATTCGTTCACTTTTGCTGCCGCAGTGAGAGCAGGCGACTTTAACAGCGTCAATGTGGGGGCGATGGGGGGTATGGCCGACAAAGTGATCCCACCCTTCCACCGCCCGTTCTTGCAGCTCTTGCTCGTCGCCAACCACGGTGAAGTGGCCGCAGTCGCTGCACTCCCAGATGGGCAACGCCAGCCCCCAATACCGCTTCTTGGAGATCATCCAGTCGTGCATGTTGCGCAGCCAGTCCATCTCCCGGTCGTAGCCAAAGCCAGGGTACCAGTTGATTTTTTCCACCCGATCCATGATTTGGTAGCGCAAACTAGCCGCTTTTTCTGCTGCGGTCACTTCCTCACGCGGTTTGTCATACAGTTCGCCCATGCTGATGAACCATTCATCCACCAGCCGGTAAACCAGTTCTTCGCCGCAGCGCCAGCAGTGGGGGTAGCGGTGGGCGTACCGCTGTTTGCGATAGTAAGCACCCTTGCCGCGCAAATTTTCAAAGATGTCTTCGGCCACGCCCTGCACATGTCGGCCGGTTAGCCAACCAAACCCCGCCACATAGATGCCGTTTTCGTCCAGTGGGGCGACGATGGGTAGGTCGTTTTCCTTGCTCAACTGGAAGTCTTCGGCACCGCAGCCGGGAGCGATGTGGACGATGCCCGTCCCTTCATCGGCTCCAACCTCTTTCCAGCCGATGACGCGATGGCTGTAATTGGCGGCAGTGAACGCTTTTTCCACCGCCTCCAGTTCGTCAAAGGGGCCGCTGTATTGCCAGCCCAGCATCTCTGCCCCTTTTAGTTCGCCGACGACCTCATATTTGCCGATGAGGCTGTTTTTCACCGCTTCTTTGGCAAGGTAGTAGACCCAGCCGTCTTCATGCTGCACTTTCACATAGTCCAGTTCGGGGCCGACGGCGGCGGCGACGTTGCTGGTGAGCGTCCAGGGGGTGGTGGTCCAGACGAGCAGGGCTTCGTTGTCGCGCCCCAGCAGCGGGAATTTGACAAAAACGGAGTCGTGGGTGATCTCGAAGTAGCCATCGGTGACGATTTCGTGCTGGCTGATGCCAGTGCCGCAGCGAGCGCACCAGGGCATCACGTCGCGCCCTTTGTAAAGCCAGCCGTTTTCGTCACACGTCTTGAGGAATTTCCAGATCATGTAGTTGTTTTCGTCGCTGAAGGTGAAGTAGGAGCCGCCGACTTCGGGCAGCCCCAACATGCCAACGACTTGCTCAACGGTGCCGGAAACGGGCCCGTTTGGTCCCTGGATGGTGGTCTGTTGGTTGGGGTCGGCTTGCAGCAGGTCGCGCAGGCGGCGCAGTTCGTCGGGGTCGTTCCAATCCATCCAGTAACCTAGCCGGATGGATTGCTCAGTTTGGACGGCGGCGTAGTTGAGAACGCGCATTTTGCACAGCTTGACGAATTCATCGAGGCCGTATTCTTCGATGTCGCGCTTGGATTTGAAGCCTAGCTCTTTTTCGACATTGACCTCGACCCAGAGACCCTGGCAGTCGAAGCCGTTTTGCCAGCGCAGGTTTTTGCCCTGCATGGCGTGGTAGCGTTGGTAGAGGTCTTTGTAGGTGCGCCCCCAGGCGTGGTGAACGCCCATGGGGTTGTTGGCGGTGATGGGGCCGTCTATGAAGCTGAACCGTTTGTCGCTGCTGGCGCGAAGCTGGCGCAGCTTGTTGAAGGCGTTGGTTTCTTTCCAGAAGTTGAGGATGTTTTGTTCGAGTGCTACGAAGTCTACTTTGTTGGATACGTCTTTAAAGCTCATGGTATCTCTCTTTTGGTTTTGGGATTGGAGATTGGGGATTGGAGATTGGAGATTTTGACTCTTCAATGTCTGATTCCCAGTCTGCTTGTAAACACGGATTGGAGGGAACCCGTTTGTTTGGCCGTGTGGTACATGGGAATGCCAGCATAGCTATATTTGAGCTATGCTGGGCTGGTAATTCGTTCTATAAAAAGAGAATATGTTGTGAAAGCGAGAAAATATGATGGTTTATTTGAGTTCATGATTTACGTTGCGAGATTGTTTAAACGGGATAAAAAATCAAGGATTACTTTCAAGGAAGGCTGTTCCCAGTCCCATAGACTGGATTGTGCTGAATGACTGAACCACATATCTGGGTCATGGGCGGCTATCATGCTGCGTACTTGAATTTTGGCTTTTTGATTGGCGTTCTTCACGTCATTACCCAGGCAATCTACGAAGGCTTTAGCGCATTGTTTTTGATTTGAAGGAGGGGATGCGGCTAACATGGCATGTTCAAGGCATCCTTCTGTATTAGTTGGCACAACAAGATAGCTTATGGCAAGAGAGTTGATCCTGATAATCTGATTTGGTTCAGGTTGGAGGGAAAAAACAAAGTTGAAATCATTCTTGATTGAAGCTATTGTGTTTTGCAGGCCATACTCAGCATCATGGACAACTCCAACTACAGCAACATTTGATGTTTCTGCGTGTGCTTGCATCAAGCGCAACCAGCGACGTAAATCCAATTGACCAAGTTCATCGTGTCTTTGTTTAAAGTCATGCAGGTAAATATTGCCATATAAATCATCATGATCTTTAATTTTTTGCATCAAAAAGTGCATGAAATTTGCCCCTTCGACAGCAACATGCACAGGCTTTTTTGCCCACAGATTATATGTCTTGCTTGATTTCATCGCACTGGAAACCCCGCTATTTCGGCATCCCGGTATAGTTCATAGTCATACTTTTGTGCCTTAGTCTCACCACTCTGGCGTGCAATGCGATAGATTCCAAGATCATCCTGATGATTTTCAAATGCTTCCAGTGTTGCCTGTAGCATTTCTTCACTATGAGTTGTGCAAAAGATTTGCCGATCATGTTCCTGAGATAATTTCAATAACGATTTCCACATTGTTGCCATTGCAGAATAATGGAGGCCTGAATCAATCTCATCTATAATAAGTAGCTTGCTTTTTGAACCAAAAGCACCTGTCAACATTAAAACAACCCGTGAAAGACCATCTCCCAGAACATTTAAGGGCAAACGCTTGCCATCTGCAAAATCAGCAAAGACATTGACTTGTTCGTGACTATAACCAACTCGCAAGCTTTGAATATCGGGTTCAAGGTGCTGCAGGATATCGACCAGATGTTGTTCATCCAAGCGAGATAATTCGGTTAGCATTCTGGCTGTTTCGTTGATGCTGCTTGGTCGCCTTGCATGAATGTAAAAAGAGCCTAATGAGTTGAAGGTGTTTGATGGATTTGAAAAGTGGAAATGGTTTCTATGCAAGGCAAGGCGCCATTCAATATTCGGGTATTTTGGTTCTTTATAGTTATGAATGAGACCAAATAGCTCGGAAGGTTCTTCAAGTTCTGATATGCCTGTCGGTTCGGCAACCGGGTAACGATTTATAACACCTTGAGCATCTGCTCTGGATAATGCAGCTATTGACAGTTTGGTAATACCCTCTTCTGATCTATCACTTAACAAAATCGTTTTTGTAAAATCGAGATCATGAAACACGGTCTCTATCATTTGACTAGCTTGCATTAGTCCACGCCACTCGCCCAAACGTTGATGTTCAAGAGGGCTTACACGTGCGAACAAACTAAAAGCTTCCAGAATTGATGTTTTACCAGCACCATTTTTGCCCACGAATACGTTTACGGCACGAAGATCTTTGAGTTGAAGATGTTTGATACTACGGTAGTTTTCAATTGTGAAATCCTTTAACACGCCTTGTTCTTCCTTTCAGCAAGCTTCTTGTGAAAATTGCCACCATTTTGATCATCCTTTAGCAGTAGCGGACGTGGCGGGTGCCAACGGCCGTTAATCCATCCATCCACGCCACCCACACCGGGTAACCCGGCTGCACCTGCCCCAGCCGCATCATCTGCTGTTGATCCCAAATGAGCTGCGTCCAGTAGTAGGTGATTGCCTTTTGCCCCAGCGTCAGCGTTCCGCCGGGGCCGGGTAGGGGCAGCACCGACAGGCTGGCAACGGGCTGCAGGGTCAGCGTGGGGGTGAGGGTGAGGGCGTGGCTTTGCAGGCTGGTGTGGGAAAGAACGGCCGTTCCTGCCCCCACTGCCGACGAAAACCAAAAGCTATACCCCGCCGCCAACGCCACATCTTCCTCAAACGTTGCCCCGTTAACGGTGCGCGTGCCGATGACGCTTGTTTCGTTAAAGAGCAATTTACCCTCAATCCGCGTCGTGCCGTCCCACTGCCGATAGTTGAGCCGTTCGGGACGGCCGTTTTCTTGCTGTAAAAAGTGGTAGAGGGTGGAACGGCCGTTTAACGGCCGTTCATCCACATCCACCCGCAGCACCACAAACCCCTCCGTCGCCTGCGTCAGCCGCCACAGCTCCACCGCCCCCGTCGGCTGCCCGTCGCGCTCATAGCGATAGGCCCCGGCGGCCAGCGGTTTTTCATAGGGTTGTTCGTGGAAAGAAAACGCATGGTGGGTTATTGGTTATTGGAGATTGGAGATTGGTGAACCTGCACAATCTCCAATCTCTAATCTCCAATCTCTATTCATCCAATTCAACATAAATCCGCTTGTTAATTTTGCCCTTGCTCTTGTAATCCACAATCCGCATCCGGCCCACTTCGCTGGTGTTGGCAACGTGGGTGCCGCCGTCGGCCTGCAAATCCAGCCCGACAAGCTCAACGGTGCGAATCTCGCTGATGCCTTCGGGGAGCAAATTGATTTTGGTGCGAATGAGGTCGGGAATTTGGAACGCCTCTTCGCGGGGCAAAATTTGCACGCGGGTGGGGCGGGCAGCTTCGACTTCCTTGTTGACAGCGGCTTCAATTTCCGCCACCAGTTCCTGCCGCATCGTCTCAAACTCAAAATCCATCCGCCCTTGCAGCGGGTCCATGTTGCCGCCCGTCACCGAGGCGCCATAGTCGCGCCACACCACGCCGCAGAGGATGTGCATGGCGGTGTGGGTTCGCATCAGTTGGTAGCGGCGCTGCCAGTTGAGCTGGCCGCTAACGGCCGTTTCCACCGCTGGCGGCTCCCCGGCGACAAAATGGACAACCTGCCCGGCAACCCGTTTAACGGCCGTTACCTCCCACGTCTGCCCATTGGCGGTCAGGTTGCCCGTGTCGGCCGGCTGTCCACCCCCACCCGGATAAAACGCCGTGCGATCCAGCACCACACCACCACCTTCGAGAACGGCCGTTACTTTGGCATCAAACGCTTGGCAATATGCATCAGTCACATACAGTAATTCGCTCATAAAATTTCTGTCCTAAGGGTTCATTCGTTAATAACCTGGGATGTAGAAGTTCAACTTCTCTCAGAAGTTGAACTTCTGGAACTGCAAAGTTATTTTTGATTGAACCCTAAGATCAAAAAAGCCTTCGCCCAAAAATTGGGACGAAGGCTCTGTCTTCGCGGTACCACCCAAATTTCTGGTGCAACAGACACCAGACACTCAGTGCAACAACTAACATTGTCGCCATTCCGTAACGTGGAATGAATTCGGCTGGGCTTACTAATATCGGTAATCGGTAATCGGTAATCGGTAATCAATAAGACTGATTACTGTTTACTGATGACTGTTTACTGAAACATTCAGTCAGCAGCTCCAGAGGGATTTTCAACGCCGCGCAAGTACCTGACTTCCACCAACTCAGGCTCGCTAGACCAATAGCAAGCGTTTACTCGTCTCTATCATCGCTTTTAGTTTGTTAACTGTGGGGCAATTATGACAAAACGGCCGTTGAAAGTCAACCAACGTTAACCAAAATTATACGCCCCTGTTACGAAGTAAAGTAAAATACTGTTTTGAACCGCAGCCCATTATATGATACCCTCTTGTTTGACTATGTTTATGCAATTTACAAAATAAACAGATACAAGACAAACAACCTGTAAACGAGGTATTGGCATGTCTGCTCAACGAAAACGTGTCGTCTGCATCGAAGACGAACAAGAAATTATAGATCTTGTAACCCATATCCTTAGCCGCGCCCACTATGAAGTGATTGGTGCGATGGGAGGGCAGGCCGGGTTAGAGACCGTTATTAGAATAAAACCAGATCTCGTCCTTCTGGATTTAATGATGGCCGATATGGATGGCTGGGAAGTGTATCAAAAAATGAAGGCTGATGATGCCACCCGCCATATCCCTGTGATCGTTGTTACGGCCAAGGCGTTAAGCATTGATCGCGTTCTAGGGCTACACGTTGCTCGTGTTGATGATTACATCACGAAACCTTTTGGTCCTCAGCAATTGCTCGACAGCGTAGACAAGCTGTTTGCCAAAACCACAGAAATTCACCCAGCCGAGCCATAGGGTTCAATCAAAAATAACTTTGCAGTCCCAGAAGTTCAACTTCTGAGAGAAGTTGAACTTCTAAATCCCAAGTTGTTAACGAACGAACCCATAGCCGCTGTTAGGCTCATTTCAGCCGCACTGCCTGTTAATTACTGGCCGCTGAAGAGCGCATAAATTAGGAAAACCATCGTGCGAATTCGATTTTGGGGTGTTCGGGGAACCATACCTGTTCCTGGGCCTGATACTGTGAAGATGGGGGGTAATACCTCCTGCATTGATGTCTTGACCTCTGACCGTCAGCTTATCATCCTTGACGCTGGCTCTGGTATTCGTCGCCTAGGACAGCAGTTGCAGAAGGAGTACCCGGAACGTATCGTTGGCAATATTTTGATAAGCCACACCCATTGGGATCACATTCAAGGATTCCCCTTTTTTGCACCTGTTTTTGGTCGTCAAAATCGCTTTGTGCTAATCGGCCGGCGGCGGGTTAACAAGCGTCTGGTTGAGACTCTGGCCGGTCAATTTATAGAGCCGTACCTCCCCTTTTCTTACAAAGCCCTTCCCGCAGATCTAATCGTCAAAGAGATAGAGGGTGGTGAAACGTTCATCATCGGCGACAACACCAAGGTGCTGGCGGCTGATCTCAACCATCCTGGTGGCTGCCTTGGCTATCGCATTGAGAACGATGGCGTTGTTTTTACCTATTGCAGCGACGTTAGCCACTATGATGACCGTTTTGACCCTAACGTTCTCAGACTAGCACAAGGAGCCGATCTGTTGGTTCACGATGCCCATTTCCCCACGATGGCTGAGCGCAACCAGTTTTCCGATTGGGGGCATAGCTGTTGGGAAGAGGCTGTACAGGTTGCCATTGAAGCTCGCGTCAAAACATTAGCTTTGTTCCATTATGCGCCTGATCTGACGGATGAGCAGGCGGAACAAATTCTTTATGAGGCACGCAGGCAGTTCCCCAACACCATTCTGGCACGCGAAGGTGCCGAGATAGAACTCCCGCTTCGATAATCTTATACCTTTGCTTATAAGAGAGAATTGAATAAAATTAGCGTCAGATGCGGATAAGGCTTTCCTCATCTTTATTCGCTTGGAAATGTTCAAAAAAGTGTTTTGGGCAGAAACCCTAACATTGGAGATGTTTTGACCAAGTCTGTGCTCATTGTAGATGATGAACCGATGGCTCGCACACTTTTGCGTCTAACGTTGGTGCGTGCTGGTTTTCACGTGACCGAAGCCGAGGATGGGTTTGATGCGTTGGAGAAGATCCAGGAATCGCTGCCCGATATTATTTTGCTGGATGAGATGATGCCGGGTTTAAATGGTTTTTCGGTTTGTGAAATTCTGCGACGTGATTATGATAAAGCGTTGCTGCCCATTATTATGCTCAGTGCCCGGACAGACCTTGAAAGCGTGAATAAGGGGTTGAGTGTTGGTGCAAATACCTATTTGACCAAGCCAATCTCGCGTGAGGAACTGATGCAGCATGTTAAGGAAGCGTTGGCAGGTTAGCTTTTGGTTTTTCATGGTTGGTTGTGGTGCTGTTTGTTAAAATTTGAGGAAGTTCATTGATAATTCTGGAGGATTGAAAGATGCTTATAAAACGGCTGGCCTTGATGGCTATTTCTTTTGCTGTTGGTTTTGTTCTAACCCTTGTTATCACTTTTGCCATTGGGACAACGCTTGAGGAGTATGGTGGTATCTACACCTTTTTTACGGCGTTGTCATTGGCATGTGCAGTTGGTATTTGGTTGGACAAGTTTATGGGTACGGAACTGCTTCCAAAGTAGTTGGGCTTATTGAGTTATTATGAGTGCTACAATTATTGATGGGACAAGGATTGCACAGGAAGTCCGCGAAAGTGTGCAGGCTGGTGTGGCAAAGATGCAGGCGGAGCATGGGTATGTACCGGGCTTGGCAACGGTGCTGGTTGGGGATGATACAGCTTCGGCTACATATGTTCGCAGCAAGCAGCGGACGTGTGAGGCATTGGGAATTCGTTCGGTAGGGCATCATTTGCCGGCGACGGCTACTCAGGAAGAGGTGGAGGGGCTGGTTGCCAGCCTGAATGCTGACCCTAATGTGAACGGGATTTTGGTGCAATTGCCGATGCCCAAGCATATTGATGAAGAGGCGGTGCTAAACTCTATTTCGCTGGAGAAAGATGTGGACGGGTTTCACCCGATCAATATCGGCCGTTTGGCGATGAAGGGGCGTGAGCCGCTGTTTATCCCCTGTACGCCGCATGGCTGTATTGTGCTGCTGGAAAAAACCGGCGTGAAGATTAGCGGTGCTGAAGCGGTGGTTGTGGGTCGGTCGAACATTGTGGGGCTGCCGGTGGCAATGCTGCTACAGGAGCGTAATGCAACGGTGACGATTTGCCACAGCCGCACGCGGGATTTGCGGGAGCATTTGCAGCGGGCGGATATTGTGGTGGCGGCCGTTGGCATTGCTGAGCTGATTACGGGCGATATGTTGAAGCCGGGGGCGGTGGTGATTGATGTGGGTATCAATCGCAAGGATGACCCGACGGCGAAGCGTGGCTATCGGCTGGTTGGTGATGTGGATTTTGAGTCGGCCAAGGAAGTGGCGGGGGCGATTACGCCGGTGCCGGGTGGCGTTGGCCCGATGACGATTGCGATGTTGATGCAAAATACGTTGCGGGCGGCGGAGATTGCGTTGGCGAAGGCTGGCAAGTAGGCGAGTGTGTCATACACGGGTGTAGGCAAGATGCCCCTGCATATTAAAATAAACCGCAGGCTTTTGGGTCTGCGGTTTTTTGTTGTGGTAGGCAAATTGGGGTAAGCTCTAGGGGGCTGTTTGGATGAAAGATGATTGTCTAATGGTAACGGCCGTTAAATTTTTTTCGCATCTGACACCACATCCAAATTCGTCAGATGACACGACCCATCATCCCACTGATGGAAGGAAGAGGTTAGGAGCATGGCATATAATCTAGATCAGGAAATTTCCCGTCGGGGAACCAACAGCTTGAAATGGGAATTTGAGTTTGGTGCCAATGGTGCCAGCTACAGCGACCGCACCGACCCGAAATATGGATCGGAGCGGCTGCTGCCGATGTGGGTGGCGGATATGGATTTTCGCTGTCCGCCGGCCGTTGTGGAGGCGTTGGTGGCACGGTCACAGCATGGGTTGTTCGGCTATACGTCGCCAATGGCCGATTATTACGATGCCTTTATTGGCTGGGTGCAGCGGCGGCACGGCTGGACGGTGCAGGCCGACTGGGTGGTGATTACGCCCGGCGTGGTGCCAGCCATTAACATGATGGTGCAAACCTATACCCAGCCGGGGGACAAGATTTTAATCCAACGGCCGGTTTATCACCCTTTTACCCATGCCATTGAAAACAATGGACGGGTGGTAGTGTCCAATTCGCTGGTGGCGGAAAACGGCCGTTATTCCATAGACTTTGACGATTTTGCCGCTAAAGCTGCCGACCCTGCCGTGAAAATGTTTGTGCTTTGCAGCCCCCACAACCCCGTAGGGCGCGTCTGGACCCGCGAAGAGCTACAGCGCATGGGCGAAATCTGCTTTGCCAACGATGTGCTGGTTATTTCAGACGAAATCCACTGCGACTTAATTCAGCCAGAACACACATTTGTTCCCTTTGGCTCCATTAGCGACGACTTTGCCCAGCGTTCCATCTCCTGCATGGCTCCCAGCAAAACATTTAACCTGGCCGGCCTCAAAACCTCCCACATTATGATTCCAGACCCGGTGCTACGGAAACAGCTTGATACGTTTATGGGTAATTTAGGCATCAAAGGCATCAATGCTTTTGGGCTAGTTTCTACACAAACGGCGTATATGCACGGGGATGAATGGTTGGATGAGGTCATTGCCTATATTGGCGATAACCATCGCTATATGGCAACCTTTCTGGCCGAGAATTTGCCCCAACTTTGCCTCTCGCCGCTGGAAGGAACCTACTTGTCCTGGCTAGACTGCCGGGCGCTGGAGCTGGATCGGGATGAGCTAAAAGCATTGCTGTATGATCAGGCGCACCTGTTTTTTAACCAAGGGTATATTTTTGGGGACGAGGGAGAGGGGTTCGTGCGGATTAACCTGGCTTGTCCCCGTTCGTTGGTGGTAGAGGCAATGGAGCGGTTGAAAACGGCCGTTTTCTCCCTGCAACCAGCGTAGAAGAGTAATCGGTAATCAGTGACCAGTACTGATTACCGATTACTGGCTTCTGCAATCAAGGTGGGTTGGTGGGAAAACGGCCGTTTTTTCACCAACAAATACACCCCTATCCCAAACACCGCTACCCCCACCAGCAGCCCGCTAAAATCACTCACAAACTCACTAATCACTTCCCACTGGCTGCCAAACGCATACCCCAGCCCCCCAAACAGCAGCAGCCACGTTAGCTCACCCGCCGCGTCATACATCAAAAAACGGCTGACCGTATACCCGCTGCTGCCCGCCACCCAGTTGACCGGAATAGCAATGGGCGTTAACAGCCAGCGTGACAAATAAACCGCCACCCCGCCCCGATCTTGAAAGGTGGACTCGGCCTGCTGCCACGTTTTGGAGTTACCAAACCGCTTTTGCAGCCAAACCCGCGCCAGGCGGCCAATGCTGTAGCTCAGCACATCGCCAACGACAACCCCAACCAGCCCAAATAACAGAGTGTCACTGATGCCCAGCACCTCTTGCCGCACAAACGCCCCAGCCGCTACCACAAACAACGTCCCCGGCACTGGCACCCCCAATGCCCCCACAAACAAAGCCAGGGCAAACATAGAGGCACCATAAATCAGGAACCAACTTAAAAACAGGTCACTAATATTTGAAAAATCCGATAATGTCATGGTGCCTTCTCATAGCCAGCCAACGCGCTCTTGATTGTGTCAACCAATGCCCGCAGGCCGCCTTTGTACCGATATTCTTTGTCTAACAGCCCCAAATCTTTAAATTCATTGTCATTTTCGGCAGGAATGCCGACTTGTTCAAAAATATACGTTTCGGGGACACCTGTGCTGACAGAAATATAGCGCACCGTCATCCACGGCCGAATGTCATCCAACCCTGTGACCACAGGATTGGTGCGGTATGCCTCAATTGCCTCTGCCACCGCTTCCGTCACACGCTGGTCTTGCCCATCAGCAGACAGCCCCAGGTCATACAGGCGGTTGAGATCGCGCAGTGCCTCATGCCCGTTGCGTTGCTCAAACGGGATGCCTAAATAGTTCAGCAAATACTCCTCTGGGACGGCATAGGCGACGGCAACATAATCAAGCGTCATCCAGCCGCGAATTGCATCCACCGACGCTTCTCCTCGATCCAACCCTTGGTCACGCACATAGCGCATTTGGTTAAAAGAGCGAAAAGAGCGGACGCCAAAAACAAGCATCAGCAACAACCCCAGGGCAATAAAGCCAAAGGTCAACCATTTTGTGAGCGGGATTTGCGTTAGTTTCTTCATAGTCGCTGCCAGCATAGCAGATATGGGCATTATAGGCGAGGGATGTGAAGATTATATGAAGTGGCGGCAAACGGCCGTTTGCCCCGCCCGTCCAGCCGCATTACAATCACAAAAGATAAGTAGAGATTGGAGAGTGGGGATTGATGAAGGTTTGCAATCTCCAATCTCCAACCGCTAATCTCCAGATATATGAAACGACTCTTGATACCCATCATCCTGCTCCTCATCCTGGCCGCCTGTGCCGACAGCACCACCGAACCGCGCCGGGTGGATTTGGCCGAAGAACCAACGCCGATCCCAACGGCCGTTCTTCCCCCCAAACCCACCTATATCGTTGAGCGCGGCCAGGTCGTCTACCAGATTGATTTCGCCGGCCGCATCGGCCCCGCCTTTGAAAAAATCCTTGCTTTCCCCCGCGACGGCGTGGTGGCTGAGGTTTTTGTGCAGCGTGGCGACATGGTAACGGCCGGCGACGTACTGGCAACGCTCGACACGCTGGCACTGCAAGAAGAGCTGCTCACCGCCCAGGCCGAGCTGGACATTGCCCAAAACCGGGTGGCCGCGCTGGAAAAACAGCAGCAAGCTGCCCAACGCCGCGCTGAACTCCAGCGCGATTTGGCGCAATTGGAGCTGGAGTTTGCTGTGGCGCAGGGTGGGAATGCCCCCAGCCCGGCGCAGCAGTTGGAAATCAGCCGCCGCACCATTGCCCTGCAACTGGTGCAGCTTACGCTGGATGAACTTGACATTGGCATTGACCCGCTGCTGCTGGCCGACATTGAAGAGGCCAAATTGCGGGTGGATGTTTTGCATGAAGCGTTAGCCAGCAATGACCTTATCGCCCCCTTTGACGGCCAAATCACCTCCTTTAGCGTCTCGCCAGAGCAGCGGGTGGTGGCGGGCAACCGCGTTGGCCTCATCGCCGACATCACGCTGCTGGAGGTGCAGGCCACGCTCATCGAAAGCCAACTGCTGGAGATGGGCGAAAACATGACGGCCACCATCACCGCCGCTAACCGCCCCGGCGAAACCTTCCCCGCCTTTGTGCGCCGCCTGCCGCCCCCCTACGGCAGCCCCGGCAGCAACCAGGATGTGGCTGAAAATGACACGACCGCTCGCGTGGCCTTTGCCAACCCCGAAGATGCGGCTCAATTTACCAGCGGCGACCGCGTACAGGTCAATATTTTTCTGGAAGACCGCCCGGATGCGCTGTGGCTGCCGCCTGCGGCTTTGCGGGAATTTAACGGCCGTCAATTTGTCGTCATCCAGCAGGACGGCGGCGAACGGCGCGTAGACGTGGTGCTGGGCATTGAAGGGGACGGGCGCATTGAGATTGTGTCCGGCGTGGCAGAGGGAGATGTGGTGGTGGGGCAGTAATCGCTAATCAGTAATCGGTAATCGGTTGGTTGACTGATAACTGATAACTGATAACTGATTACTGGTCACCGATTACCGGAAAGATGGCAACCGTAATCCTGACCATCAGGCGCTTATGGGCGCAAAAGGGGCTGAGTGTGGCAACGGCGGTGGGATTAACGGCCGTTGTTGCCCTCATGATGCTTACCCCCCTCTACGCCAGCGGCGTTTACTATCAACTGCTGCAGGACGACCTTGAGCGCGTGGCGCGGCAAACCAACCGCTCCGCCTTCACCTACCTGCTGCAATACCAGGGATTTAACACCCGTTCCCTCTCGTGGGACGAAGTGGCTCCCGCCGATGACTACCTTTCCAGTGACGAACCCACCCTGGGGTTGCCGGTGCAAACCCAAACCGGCATGATGGTGAGCCAGCGGTTCCGCCTGTTCCCGCAGGGTGGGCAAACGTCGCTGGGGCGGGTGCAGTTGGCGGTGGTGAATGGGCTGGGGGAAAACGGCCGTTTGTTAGAAGGCACCTGGCCGCAAGATGCCCCCGACAACCCCTCCACCGCCATCGAAGTCACCGTTGGCAACAGCTTTGCCCAGCGCACTGGCGTTCAAATTGGCGATCTGTTCACCATTGTGGACGAATCCGCTAACGGTACCAACTTCCCGCTGCAAATCGTCGGCATTTGGGAACCCATCAACCCGCGCAGCCCCTTTTGGGTGCTGCCCCTGCCAGATTTTGCCAACTACTTTGTCATCCCTGCCGCCAGCTTTGCCAGCCGCATTGCCCCCAACATCGAGGACGATGTGGTAGAGGCGGCGTGGCAGGTGGTGCTGGACGGCAGCGAGGTGGGCATTGACCAGATACGCAGCATGGGCAGCCGCTATCAAACGGTGGAAAACCGGATGGCAACCTTGCTCCCCGATGCCCGCGTGCTGCAAACGCCGGTCGAGGCACTGGCGCTATACAACAGTTCCGTCACCTCGCTGGTGCTGCTGCTTACGGCGTTTAACGTGCCGATTCTGGGGCTGGTACTGGCCTTTGTTGGGCTGGTGGTGGGGCTGTCGGTGGGCGAACGGCGCAACGAGATTGCCGTGATGCGCAGCCGGGGGGCAACGCTGGCGCAAATGTTGACAATGGGGCTGCTGGAAGGGGTGGCGCTGGGGCTGATTGCCCTGGTGTTGGGTACGGCACTGGCACTGTGGCTAACGGCACTAATCGGCCACACGCGCAGCTTTCTGGACTTTTCGGCCGAGTCGGAGCTGCGGGTGGTGTTGACGCAGGGGGCTATTCGGGCGGGATTAACGGCCGTTTTCCTCGCCCTTCTCGCCCGCATTGTCCCCACCCTGACCGCCGCCCGCCACACCATCATCACCTACAAACAAGACCGCGCCCGCGCCCAGGCCAACCCCTGGTGGCAGCGCACCTGGCTCGACCTGCTGCTCATGATCCCCGCCGCCTATGGCTTTTATCTGCTGTGGCAGCAAAACAACCTGGATGCCACCGTCGAAACCGCCACCGAGGCCGCCAGCTTTTCCACCGACCCCTTGCAAAATCCGCTGCTGCTCATCCTGCCCGCCCTCACCATCTTTGCCCTCACCCTCTTTTTTCTGCGGCTGCTGCCCCTTGCCCTGCGCGGCCTAAGCTGGCTGCTGGCGCAAAGCAACAGCGTCGGGCTGCTGCTGGCCGTGCGCCAGCTTGCCCGCACCCCCGGTTTTTATGCCACGCCGCTGATTTTGCTCATTCTCACCGTCAGCCTGGCCGTCTTTACCGCTTCGCTGGCGCGAACAATGGATTTGCAGTTGTTTGACCAAAGCTACTATGCCGTGGGTGCCGATGTCAGTGTCTATGATTTTGCCACACAGGGTAGCCGGCCGGGAACGCAAAACGACTACTTTTTTGTCCCTGCCACCACCTTCCGCGCATTGCCGGGGGTGCTGGGCGCGGCGCGGGTGGGGCGGTATGAGACCGAGGCAGAAATCGGCCGTTTGCCTTTTGACGGGCTGTTTTTGGGGGTAGACCGGGCAGAATTGGCGCAGGCGGCGTTTTGGCGGCGCGATTTTGCCGCCCTGTCGCTGGGTACGCTGCTCAACCGGCTGGCGCAAACGCCCAACGGCATCCTCTTGCCCGATGGCTTTATGGCGGAGCGCGGCCTCCAGGTGGGGGATGTGTTCCGGCAAACGGTGGTGGTGCCGGGCGGCACGGTGGATCTGGTCGGCCAAGTTGTGGGGTCGTTTGCCTACTTCCCCAGTTGGTACCCGGCCGAGGCTGATTTTGTGGCTGTGGGGAATCTTGACTACCTGTTTCAGCAGGTGGGGGGCGACCTGCCCTACCATGTTTGGCTGCGTACCGCGCCGGGGGTGGATGTGGCGGCACTGGAGACGGCACTGCCGGGCAGACGGGAATGGGTGACACCGTTTGAGCCGATTCGCCGGGCGCAGCAGCAGCCGGAGCGGCAGGGGTTGTTTGGGCTGTTGTCGGTGGGGTTTGTGGCGGCGGCACTGCTGACGGTCTTTGGCTTTTTTCTCTACGCTCTTTTTTCTTTCCGCCGCCGCTTTATTGAACTGGGGGTGCTGCGGGCTGTTGGGCTTGGCACCGACCAAATGTTGACGCTGCTGGCGTTTGAGCTAGGCTTGTTGATTGTGTCTGGGCTGGGGCTTGGCACGGGGCTGGGGGTGCTGGTGAGTCAGGGGTTTATTCCGTATTTGCGGGTGGGAGAAACGGCCGTTCCTCCCGTCCTCGTCGAAATTGCCTGGTCTGCCATCAGCCAAATTTACATACTCTTCGGCCTGCTCTTTCTAGCCGCCCTCGTTGTTCTCGGCGGCCTGCTGCTGCGGATGAAAATTTTCCAGGCGGTGAAGCTGGGTGAAACAATTTAGTAGAGATTGGAGATTGGAGATTGCCACTAACGAAGCGACAATCTCCAATCTCCAATCCCTGATCTCCAAATGACAGAACCAATTATTATTTGCGAAAATTTGGTCAAAATTTATAAAGTGGCTGATTTGGAAGTGCTGGCACTGCAAGGGCTGGAGCTGACCATACAACAGGGTGAGTTGCTGGGGATTGTTGGTGCCAGCGGCAGCGGCAAATCCACGCTGATGAATGTGTTGGGAGGGCTGGTGCGACCATCGGCCGGCCGCGTGCTGGTGGACGGACATGATTTGCTCAAGCTAAGTAACGCCGCCCTGGATCGGTATCGCCGTACCAAGGTCGGTTTTGTCTGGCAGCAAGGGGCGCGAAACCTCATTCCCTATCTCAACGCCGTGGAGAACGTGGAGATGCCAATGACGCTGGCGGGGGTGGCGAGGACGCGGCAGCGGGCGCAGGAATTGCTGGAAATTGTGGGGCTGGCGGAGCGGATGCACCATAAATTGCCCCAGCTTTCTGGTGGTGAGCAGCAGCGGGTGGCGATTGCCGTGGCACTTGCCAATGAGCCTTCGATTTTGCTGGCCGATGAGCCGACGGGTGAGCTGGACAGCGAGACGGCGCTGACGATTTACCGTGCCTTCCAGCAGCTAAACCGGGAGATGGGGCTGACAACGCTGATTGTGAGCCATGACCCCGGCATTGCGCGGCACGTCAACCGGGTGGTGGCGATTCGGGATGGCAAAACGTCGAGCGAGACGCGCCGGGCGCGGCCGGTGAACCCGGAAACGGCGCATGAGGAAGCGCACGAGGAGCATTTTGAGGAGCTGACGGTGCTGGATTCGGCGGGGCGGTTGCAGGTGCCAAAGGCGTTTTTGCAGGAGCTGAATATTCAGGGGCGGGTGCGAATGGAGATGACGGAAACGGGTATTTTGATTAAGCCGGTGGCCGACTCCCCGGCCGGGGATATGGTGGCGGTGCGTGGTGGCGGAGGAGAAACGGCTCCCACGCCCACCAAACAACCCTCCGGTCTGCGCCGCTGGCTGGGGAAGATGAGATTGAGAGACTAAGAGATTGGGAGACTGGTTTCCTAATCTCTCAGTCTCCTAGTCTCTTAGTCTCATTCCAACTATGACACAACCAACCAACACCCTCCTTGCGATCAACGTGCAGAACGTGGAGCGGGTTTATAACATTGGCTCCGGGCAGCAGGTTCATGCGCTGCGGGGGATTAATTTAGAGGTGGAAAACGGCCGTTTTGTGGCTCTCAAAGGACGTTCCGGCAGCGGCAAGACAACCCTGCTCAACTGCCTTGGCGGACTTGACCAGCCCAGTTCCGGCACCATCGAACTATTTGGGCTGCGGCTGGACGCGATGAACGATCGCGACCTGACCCAGTGGCGGCGCAAGGAAGTCGGCTTTATTTTTCAATCATTTGGGCTGCTGCCCACCCTTTCGGCCTATGAAAATGTGGAGCTGATGCTGCGAATTGCCCGCGCCCCCCGCCGCCAGCGGCGCGAACGGGCCATGGCTTGTCTGGAATTGGTGGGCATTGGCAAATGGGCCGACCATCGTCCCTATGAAATGTCCGGCGGACAGCAGCAGCGGGTTGCCATTGCCCGCGCCCTTGCCAACAGCCCCCGGCTGATTCTGGCCGACGAGGCCACCGGGGAACTGGACAGCGAGACGGCGCAGGAGGTGCTGGCACTGTTCCAGCGCATCGTGCGTGAGGAGCAGCTTACCTTTTTGCTGGCTTCCCACGACAGCCTGGTGGATGAGTACGTGGACGAGGTGCTGCATCTGAAAGACGGGCAAATTGTGGAGCGGGCATCCATGCCCGCTCCACCCGCTGATAGCCAACCATGACCGGGCATTTTGGACATTGACAAAATAAGCGGGTAGAAAATGGCCTTTATCCGTTTATTGTGTTAACCGCCAACATGCCCGATATACCAGCAGTGAATGCTGCGGAGGATCAGACCCTGTTACAAAACATCACCCAACTTGAAAACAACCTGTGGGAAGCGGCCGACCAGCTTCGCGCTAACTCCAAACTGACCGCCACCGAATACAGCCTGCCCGTTCTGGGTCTCATCTTTTTGCGCCACGCCACCAACCGCTACCTCACCGTCAAAGCCGAAATCGAGAAAACGCTGCCCTCCCGTGGCGGCCGTACCCGCCCCCTCACCGCCGCCGATTTCCAGCAGAAAGCGGCCATCTTTCTGCCCGATGCCGCGCAGTACGAATATCTGGTCAACCTGAGCGGGCAGGAAGATTTGGGTAAGAAGATCAACGACGCCATGACCCTCATCGAAGGGCAGGTGGACTTTTTGAAAGGCGCACTGCCCAAAACATACACCCGCTTTGAAAACGAGCTGCTCAACCGCCTGCTGCGCATCTTTAACCGGGACGCGCTGCGCAAAGCGACCGGGGACGTTTTCGGCCGTATTTACGAATATTTCCTCAACAAATTTGCCATGACCGGGGCGCAGGAAGGGGGCGAATTTTTCACCCCGTATTCACTGGTGCGCCTCATCGTCAACGTGATTGAGCCACAACAGGGAATTGTGCTGGACCCGGCCCTGGGCAGCGCCGGGATGTTTGTCCAAACCGGCCACTTTTTGGAAGAGAAGGGCAGCTCCCCCAGCGCCGCGATTACCTTTTACGGGCAGGAGAAGTCAGAAACTAACGTCAATCTGGCTCGGATGAACATGGCCGTGCATGGGCTGGAAGGCACCCACATCCGCCAGGGCAACACCTTTTATGAGCGGCTGGATCATCTCATTGGCCAATGCCACCGGGTGATGGCCAATCCGCCGTTTAACGTCGATGGCGTGGACCCCGACCGCATCAAGGGGGACGGCCGTCTCTTCACCCAAAAGAAAATCCCCGGCATTTCCAGCAAGACCAAGGCGGTGAGCAACGCCAACTATCTGTGGATTCAGTATTTCTACAGCTACCTCAACGCCACCGGCCGCGCCGGGTTTGTTATGGCTTCATCGGCCACCGATGCCGGGCATGGCGAGCGGGAGATTCGCCAGCAAATTATCCAGACGGGGCACGTGGATGCGATCATCGCCATTGGCACCAACTTTTTCTACACCCGCTCGCTGCCCTGCACGCTCTGGTTTTTTGACAAGGGCAAGCCGGACGGCCGTCTGGACCAGGTGTTGATGATTGACGCTCGCCACATTTACCGCGTTGTCACCCGCAAGATTCGGGATTTTAGCGATGAGCAATTGGCCAATATCACGGCCATCGTCTGGCTGCACCGGGGGCAGACGGAGCGATTTTTGACGCTGGTCGGCCGATATTTGAGCCAGGCACAAACGGCCGTTTCCCACCTCCCCACATCCCTCAACCAACTCGATCAGCCATTGGAAGCCCTGCAAACGGCCGTTGCCCATCTGGCCACCACCGCCCAACCCAACGACGACCTCACCCCCGCCGCCATTGCCGATTTCCAAAAGCAGGTGGCGACGCTGGCCGCCGACGGGCGAGCCTTCTGGCAGGAGCGGGAGGATTTACTTGCAGATTTGCTAGGCAGGGATGCCCAACGTACAGCGGACATCCTTGTCCGCAACAGTGACCAACACGCCGCCCGTGAGCGGCTGGACCCATTCATCCCTCGACTCAAGGCACTGCAAAAGAGCCTGACTGCCCTGGTGCGGGAAGCGGGTCGCGCCCGCGATGCCGCCGAAAAGGAACTCAACGGCCGTTCCGCCACAACCTACGACCACAAAACCGCCCGCACCGCCCTGGCCGATCTGGAAGCCGCCCGCGATGCCGCCACCGCCGCCCTGAAAGCGCTGATTTATTGGCACACCCAGGCCACCTGGCTGCAAAGCCGCTTTCCCGATGGCGTGTACACCGACGTGTTGGGGCTTTGCAAAGAGGTGAGCCGCGCCCACATTGCCAAACATGACGACAGCCTGACCCCCGGCCGTTACGTGGGCGTGGCCCCGCTGGAACTGGAAGACGACGAAGATTTTGAAGAGCGCATGTCAGAAATTCATTTTGAAATCGCCAGTCTCAATAAAGAAGCCTTCGAGTTGGCTGATTTGATTCAACAAAATTTTGAGGATTTGTTGTGATTGATTCTTCAATTTTGGCAAAAGAAAGTTCAAAGCCTGCAAATGATGTTTCAACAGAAAAGGTGAGGCTTGAAAGTGTTTGCCTATTGATTACTGATGGAAAACATGGTGATTGTCAGGATGAAGAAGGGTCTGGCTATTATTTTCTAAGTGCCAAAGATGTAAAAAATGGAAAACTTAACTACGATGGCGCTAGGCAAATTACAAGGGATGATTTTCTTCAAACTCATAGGAGAACTCAGTTAGAACCTGATGATTTGTTGCTTTCCAATAGTGGCACTATTGGAAGGATGGCATTGGCTGAGGATTCGGAACTCACCGATAGGACAACATTTCAAAAAAGTGTTGCGATTCTTAAACCTGACAAAAATCAAGTTTATCCTCGGTGGCTGTTTTATTACCTCCATCACGTAATCGAACAACTTATCGGCTTTGCTGGCGGAACAGCGCAAAAGAATTTACTCTTGCGGGATTTAAGAGCATTTGAAATTGAACTGCATCCGCTTGGTGTTCAAAAACGAATCGCTGAAACTCTTTCGGCGTATGATGATTTGATAGACAACAACAACCGGCGCATTGCCCTGCTGGAAGAGGCGATCCACCGGCTATACCGGGAATGGTTTGTCCACCTGCGCTTTCCCGGCCATGAACACACCCCGGTTGTTGGTAGTGTGCCAGAGGGTTGGGAGAAACGGCCGTTGGGCGAAGTGGTTAACGTCAATCCAAAAACCAATTATGAAAAAGGGAAACCAAGTCCATATGTCCCAATGGCTGCTGTGTCTGAAAAATCAATGATCATTTCTGGCACAGAAGAGCGGCCAATTAAGGGTGGGCCTAAATTCGTCAATGGCGACACCCTTTTGGCAAGAATTACTCCCTGCCTTGAAAATGGAAAAACTGGCTTTGTGCAATTTCTGGAAACAGATGAGATTGTAGCTTCCGGTTCAACAGAATTTATTGTGCTTCGAGAAGGTGTGCTTTCTCGATATTGGATTTACTGTCTGGCGAGAACTCACGAATTCAGACAACATGCCATCAACAGCATGGTAGGTTCTGACGGCAGGCAAAGAGTCCAGCCGGTAAGTGTAATGGGCTATCAGGTTCCCGTACCGCCAAAGCCCATTGTGTCCGATTTTGGTGATTATGCTCAGAAAATTTTCAAGCAAATCAACACACTTAACAGGCAAAATGGCAAATTGCGGGAAGCCCGCGATGCCCTTCTGCCCCGTCTCATGAACGGCAGCCTGCCCGTGTAACCACCCTGGCGGGCAGGGATGCCCGCCGTACGCCGGACATCCCTGTCCGGCAAGAAAAAAGATGAGTTCACTCGACTTCAAACCCTTCTACCGCAAAAACCTCCCCCACATCCAACCGCCGGGGGCCATTCTTTTTGTCACCTTCCGCCTCGCCGATTCCCTGCCACGCCACGTCATCCAGCAGCTCTGCGACGAACGCGATGCCATCGAAAAACAGATCGCCGCCCTGCCCGACGCCCAACAAAAAATGGAACGTTACCTGGCCCACAAAAAGCAGTTTGCCAAATGGGATCGTTACCTGGACCGTGCCGATTCCGGCCCGATGTGGCTCAAAGAAACGGCCGTTGCCCAACTCGTCACCAACAGCCTGCACCACCTGGATGGCGATAAATATGATCTTGACTGTTACAGCGTGATGAGCAACCATGTGCATGTTGTGTTTCAACCACTGTGGGGGAAAGACGGCCGTTATTTCGCCATCGCCCGCATCATGCACAGCCTCAAAGGGTATACGGCGACGGAGGCGAATAAGGTTTTGGGGAGGAACGGCCGTTTTTGGCAAGAAGAAAGCTACGATCACGTCGTCCGCGACGAAGCCGAGCTTAACCGGATTCGTCAGTACGTTTTGTATAATCCTGTTAAGGCCGGTTTGGTGGATGATCCCAAAGATTGGCCCTGGAGTTACTCTAAATATTGGTGATGGTCGGGCAGGGATGCCCAACGCACGCCGTACACCGGGCATCCCTGCCCGACAAAATAACTATGAGTTACGAATACAGCGAAGACCGCCGCGCCCAGCAAACCAGCAGCGACTTTATGCGCGATGTACTTGGCTGGGAAACCGCCTTCGCCTACAACGACGAAATCCTGGGGCCAGACGGCACCTTTGGCCGCAGCAGCACCCGCGACGTGGTCCTCACCCGCTATCTGGCTCAGGCCATCCGGCGGCTAAACCCCACCGCGCCCGCCGACCTCATCCCCGAAGCCATCGCCACCCTCACCCGCTACAACACCGCCAAACGAATCGAGCACAATAACCAGGACAGTTACGCTCTGTTGCGCGACGGCCTGCCCCTCACCCGGCGCAACGCCCAGGGGGAAGAAGAAACCATCCGCCTGCGCCTCTTCGACTTCACCGACCCGGCCAACAACCATTTCCTGGCCATCCGCGAAATGTGGTATGAAGGGCCATACGGCCTCATCCGCCCCGACATCATGGGCTACGTCAACGGCCTGCCCCTGCTCTTCATCGAATGCAAAAACACCCACAAAAGCCTCAAAGCCGCCTACAACGTCAACCTGGCCAACTACAAAGCCAAGCTGCCAGAACTGTTCCACCACAACGCCCTCATCATCCTCACCAACGGCATTGACAGCCGCTTTGGCTCCCTCACCAGCCCCTACGCCTACTTCCAGGAATGGAAGCGGCTGCAAGAGGAAGCCGTCGGCCGCGTCGATTGGGAAACGATGCTGCGCGGCATCTGCGCCAAAGACAACTTCCTCGACATCTTCGAGAACTTCATCCTCTTCGACGACAGCAAAGGGGAAACGCGCAAAATCATCGCCCGCAACCACCAATATTTGGGCGTCAACCGCGCCGTGGAATCGGCCAAAAAGCGACAGGTGCAGGCGGGCAAGCTGGGCGTCTTCTGGCACACCCAGGGCAGCGGCAAATCATACTCGATGGCCTTCTTCACCCGCAAAATCCACCGCAAGCTGCCCGGCAACTTCACTTTCCTCATCCTCACCGACCGCGAAGATTTAGACACCCAAATCTACAAAACCTTTGTCGGCACCGGCGTCGTCAATGAAAAAGACCAGTGCCGGGCCACCAGCGGCGTCAACCTCAAGGAGTTGTTGCAGCAAAGCCAGCGCTACGTCTTCAGCCTCATCCAAAAGTTCAACCTGGATGAACGCCAGCCCTACACCCCCCGCAGCGAAATCATCGTCATTTCCGATGAAGCCCATCGCACCCAATACGGCCTCTTTGCCCGGCGGCTGCGCCACGCCCTGCCCAACGCCGCCTACATCGGCTTCACCGGCACCCCCCTCATCAGCGGCCCCGACGACGAGCTGACCAAAGAAACGTTCGGCGATTACGTTTCCACCTACGACTTCCAACGCGCCGTGGAAGACGGGGCCACCGTCCCCCTCTACTACGACAATCGCGGCGAAAAAATGGGCATCGTCCCCGAAGGCAATCTCAATGAACGCGCTGCCGAAATCCTGGAAGATTACGACCCCGACGAAGACCAGGAAGCCCGCCTGCAACGTGTCTTGGGGTCTGATTACCTCATCCTCACCGACCCCAAACGGCTGGACCGCATTGCCCAGGATTTTGTGGCGCATTACAGTACCCGCTGGCAAACGGGCAAGGCGATGCTGATTTGTGTGGACAAGGTAACGGCCGTTAAAATGCACGACCTCATCAACCAGCATTGGCAGGCCAAAATCAAAGAACAAAAAAAGCGGCTGCGCCACGCCACCGATGAACAGGATGAGCAGGAGCAGCAGCGTTTCCTCGACTGGCTGGAAGAAACCGAGCGGCTGGTCGTTATCAGCGAAGCCGCCGATGAAATCCACACCTTCAACCAATGGGGGCTGGACATCCTGCCCCACCGCCAAATCCTGAAAAGCCGCGATCTGGAAACCGAGTTTAAAAAAGACAATCATCCGTTCCGCGTGGCTATCGTCTGCGCCATGTGGCTCACCGGCTTCGACGTGGAATCATTGGCCACCCTCTACGTGGACAAGCCAATGAAGAGCCACACCCTCATGCAAGCCATCACCCGCGCCAACCGCGTTAAGGAAGGCAAACCCAACGGCCTCATCGTTGATTACAATGGCCTGCTCAAGAGCCTGCGTAAAGCGTTGGCCACGTTTGCTACAGGTCGGGGAAAACGGCCGTCTGGACCCGATCCTGTGCCGCCACAAAGCGAACTGCTCAAAGCATACATCGCTGACATTCAAGCGTGTGTCGATTATCTGCAATCGGTGGGATATGATTTGCAAGATTCGCTCGACGCCAAAGGCTTCGACAAAAACCAGGAAATTCTGCAAGCGGCCGAAGCCGTCTCCATCAACGACAACACCCGCGCCCGTTTTGAAGTATTGGCGCAAGAGGTGTTCAAAAAGGGGAAATCGTTGATCAGTCATGGGTGGTACGGCCGTTACGTTCACCACCACAACGCCCTTGAAGCCATCTACAAGCGGCTCAAAATGCGCGAGAGCGATCCGGCCGACATCATCGAAATCCTGCGCCACCTGCAAGGCGTCGTTGATGAGTCCGTCACCCTGCTGGGCGAACCCAAACCGGGCGAGGCATCGGGCAATATCTACGACATTAGCAAAATCAACTTTGAGCGGCTGCGGCAGGAGTTCCAGCGCACCAAACGGCCGAACACGACCGTGCAAACGCTCAAGCAAAAGGTGGAGCAGAAGCTCACCCGCATGGTGCAGCAAAACCCGACAAGAGTGGATTTATACGGCCGTTACCAGGAAATCATCGAAGAGTACAACCGCGAAACCGACCGGGCCACCATCGAAAAAACCTTTGAAGCCCTGCTCAACTTTATCGAAAATCTGAGCGAAGAAGAAGACCGCGCCACCCGCGAAGGGCTAACCCAGGAATATCTCACCGCCTACGACCTGCTCGCCAAACAGAAAAACGAATTGCCAACCCGCACCCGCGAGCGCATCAAGCACATCGCCGCCGACCTGCTAGACGCCATCAAAGCCGAAATCGCCAGGATGGACAACTGGACCGCTAAAGACAGCACCCAGGCCCAAATCCAAACCTTCATCTACGACTATCTCTATGACGAAACCACTGGCCTGCCCGTTGATGCCTACACCGACGAAGAAGTCCAAGCCCTGGCCGCCGACTTCTTCCGCTACGTTTCGCAGCAGTACCCGCAAGGAATGGTAGATGTTTTTGGCGAGAATGGGCAACCGGGCAGGAATGTGTAAACCGGACATCCCTGTCCGGTTTACGGTTCAGGAACGAATAATCGGCAAATGGGTAAACTGTTTGAACCCAATGGGCCAGCCAGGTGGGGTGAAGTCGGGGAGAAAGCCGAGGTCGGTGGAGAAGGGGGTGGTTAACGGCCGTTCTCCACTCACCACCCACTGCACCAGTTCCGCCAGCACCAGTTCCACCTGTTCCGGCGTAAACGAACAGTGTCCCACCGAATCGGTATAAACCTGGAATAAATTGGCCGCCGCCGCCACCTGGTCGCGGTAAACGGCTTCATGGTTGACCGGCACCAGTCCATCGTCGCTGGTGTGGGCGGTGAAAACGGGCAGCGGCAGGTTGCCGGTGAGGGTGGCGTTGGCTTCAACATAGGTGCGGGCGGCGGGGTTGGCGGTGTAGATGGAACGGCCGTTCATCTCCGCCAACAACCCCTCTGCATCCACATTTAGCGTCGCCAGATATTGCTTGTCCGCCGCACTCAGCCGGTAAATATGGTCGCGGTTTTGCGTGACTGCCCCACCCGCCCGCCGCTCCAGCTCGGCGCGGGCTTCGGTGGCGTAAAACATATTGACAAACAGCCAGTTGTTGCCCGACATAAACTCCTTGTCGGTGATGCCCGTCACCAGCCGCATAAACTCAAACTTACCCTGATTGGCGGGGTTGAGCGTTTGCACAAAGACTGGCCCAACGACTTCTCCTTCAAATGAAATGTCGTCGCGCACATCGGCCACCGTTCCCCAGCTTTGCGGCCAGCCAAAGGCCACATCATATGCCAGGGAGAATGCCAGGGCTGCGTCCCACGCCATGGGCGCACCGGCGGCCGGGGGGCACAGTGCCAACACGCCATCGTACAGATCGGGGTAGCGTTCGCCGCTGGCGAGGGCAACGAGGCCGCCCATCGAGCCGCCCAGCAGGATGGTTTGCTGTGCGGCTCCCACTTCCTGGTTAAAGAATTGCACCAGGGCGCGGGTGTCGTCAATCCCTTCGCCCACCGCCCAGCCGTTGTCTTTGTACGACGAGCCAGCGATGGCGTAGCCAGCGGCCAGAAAAGCGTCTTCGCCAGTGGTGCCGCCGGGGGCGGCTTCGGCGGCGCGGTTGTCGGTTTGGCCGGGCTGGTCGGCTTTGTCGCGGTAGCCGTGGGCATAGACGACCAGCGTTTGCCCGTCCCAGCCGTCGGGAACGCGAATGCGGTAGTTGGCGCCGTCAATTTCCCCTTCGAGCAGGATTTCGGCCTGGGGGACGGCGTAGAGGGGTTGGGTGAGGGTGAGGAGGAAAACGGCCGTTAACAGCCAGCGGGTCATTTTTTGCGAAAACATGAGGTACTCCTTTGATGGCAGGGGAGCAGGGGGGCAGGGGAGCAGGGGGGATTTCTCCTCTGCTCCCCCGCTCCTCTGCTCCCCCGCGCTTAAGAAAGCTGTGCCAAGTGCAGCAGCAAGCTCGCCGTCGTCCGAATTCCCTGCTTAATCCGCCACACCTCCATATTTTCGTTGGGGGCGTGGTTCGATTCGTCGGCGTTGGCGTAAGGGATGACAAAGGTGTGGAGGCCAAGCGTTTTGGTGAAGACGTAGTTGGGCAGGCTGCCGCCCATGGCTGGCATCAGCAGCGGCTCCTTGCCTTGCGCGGCCACAATTGCCTGGCGAATCGGGGTAGTGAAAGGGGAATCAATGGGCGTTTTGGACGGATCCATGCCGCCCAGCCGCACAAATTCCACCTCCGGCGCATGGCGTTGGACATGGGCTGCCACTTTATCCATGATGTCGGCCACGGTTTGGTTCGCCACCAGCCGGATGTCGCATTTTGCCACTGCCCGGCAGGGCAGCACCGTTTTGGAGCCGGGGCCGTCGTAGCCGCCGTGCAGGCCGTTGATGGTGAGGGTGGGCCAGATGGAGAGGCGGTCGAAAAACGGCCGTTTTTCCGGCATATCCAACCGCGCCAAAGCCAGCTCCGCCATCACCCCGTCCACATCTACCGGCAGCTTGTCCAGCGCCTCCCGCTCCAGCGGCGACGGCGGTTCCACATGCTCATACAGCCCGTCTATCGTAATCTCGCCCCGGTCGTTTTTCATCGTTGCCAGCAAATGAATCAGCGTCCACAGCGGGTTTGGCACCACGCCCCCCCAGTTGCCCGAATGCAAATCCTGGTTAGCCCCCCGCGCCCGCAGTTCAAAGGAAACGATGCCGCGCACGCCAAACTCGATGGTAGATTGGCCGCTGTGTTCCACCGGGCCGTCGGAAATAATGACCAGATCGGCGTTGAGTTCGTCCTTGTAGTCAGCAATAAACTGGGCGATGTTGGGGCTGCCAATCTCTTCTTCCCCTTCGAGCAAAAAAATGACGTTGCAGGGGAGCTTGCCGTGCGCCGCCAGCAGCGACTCCATCGCAAACAGGTGGGCGGTGTGCTGCCCTTTGTTGTCGCCCACACCGCGTGCGTATAAACGGCCGTTTCGCACAGTTGGCTCAAACGGCGGCGATTCCCACAGCTCCAGCGGGTCGGCCGGCTGCACGTCGTAATGGCCGTATAGCATCACCGTCGGCAGGTTGGGGTCTTCGATGCGCCGCCCCAGCACCATCGGCCAGCCGGCCGTTGGTTTGAGTTCGGCTGTAAACCCCAGCTTCTGCAGCCACGCCAGCAAAATCTCGCCGACCTCGGCAATGCCCTGTCCGTGGGCGCTGATGCTGGGCTGGCGCAAATATTCCATGAGCCGATCCAGATATGCTTGTTCGTGCTGGTCAATGTGGTGGAAAACGGCCGTTAATTGTTCCGATCCGACAGAAGCAGACATAATCCCTCGCAGTGGTGGCCGAGACCAACCGCATAAATTTCAATTGGTTCATCCACCATTTGTTTGTTAGCATCCACACAGCCTAGTTTAGCCCATCCAGGGCAGTGGCAAAAGAGGTGTTTATGAAAATAACCTTGTTGGGAACCGGTACACCCACCAACCCCCATCGTTTTCAGAGCAGTGTTGTTGTCGAAGTAGGCAACGACGTGCTGCTGTTTGACGCCGGACGCGGCGCCGTTCACCAGATGTACCAGGCGGGTATCGCCGTGCAGCGGGTCAATCCGGTTTTTATCACCCACCACCATGTTGACCATATCAACGATTTGTTTGATGTCATCATCTCCACGGCGATGCAGGGACGCGCCGTGCCGCTGCAAATATTTGGCCCGGCCGGTACCCACCGCATTGTGCAAGCACTGCTGGAGCAGGTGTATGCAGCCGACATTCGCTTCCGGCTGGAGGAGGATCGGGAGGTTCGGCAGGCGGGTGGGAGCTGGCAAGAGCAGCCACAGGCAATTGCCCAAATAGCGGGGCGTGATGTGGGGGCGGAGCTGGTAATGGCTACGGACAACTGGCGCGTCACGGCTGATTTTGTCCAGCACGGCACCTTTCCCAACGCCCCCGATTTTCAATGGCACTGCCTGGGCTACCGAATCGAGGCCGAAGGACAGGTTGTGACCATCAGCGGCGACACAGTGCCTTGCGATGGCGTTATTCGGCTGGCGCAGGATGCCGATTTGCTCATTCAATGCTGCCACATGCCACAAAGCGCGGTTAACAACCCGGCTATGCAGTATCTGGCCGACGAGGTGATCGCCTCATCAACTCAGGCTGGTACCATTGCGGCCGCTGCCAACGTGAAGCAAATGGTGCTGACCCACCTCAGTGCGACCATTCATGCGGGCAACGTTGACGAGATTTTGGCCGATGTCAGGCAGTCGTATGCGGGCGAGGTGCTGCTGGGGCAGGATTTGCTGGTGCTGCATTTGCCGCCTGTGTAAGCTGTGTCCCTTGACGATGAAATTCTTGTACGCAAACTCGCTACCTGGAGCAACCATGATAAACCTGCCACCCCCCGAAAACCTGACCATCTGCTTTGCCCATGCTGCCTACCAAATGGCGGCCACCTTTAACCGGCACATGCCCCACGTTCCCCATTTTCAGGTGTGGACGGCGGCTGATTTGCGGCAGCGCGTTGCGCCAGCCCAGGTGCTGGTCACATCCGGCTTTTGGCACAACGATTTGCTGCCCCTCGCTCCCAACCTGCGCTTTATCCAATCCATCAGTGCCGGGGTCAATCAATACCCGCTGGACACATTGCGCCAGCGCGGGATTCGGCTGGCAAGCGCAGCGGGGGTCAACAGCAGCGCCGTGGCGCAACATGCGATGGCCCACGTGCTGGCCTTTGCCCGCCACATCCACACCGGGCGTGACAACCAGCACCGCCGTCTGTGGCGCGGCATGATCTCTGATTTGGCGCAGCGGGAGGACGAATTGGGGGACAAAACGATGCTGATTGTGGGGCTGGGGCAGATTGGGCAGGCGTTGGCGCGATTGGCGCAGGCGTTTGGGATGCGGGTTCTTGCCACCAAGCAGCGGCCAGACACGGTTAGCGACAACACCCTGGCCGTTTATCCGCCCGGCCGCCTGCTGGAACTGCTGCCGCAGGCGGATTATGTGGTGCTAACCTGCCCGCTCACGCCGGAGACGGAGCGGCTGATGGATGCAGCGGCGTTGGCGGCGATGAAGCCGTCGGCGACGTTGATCAACATGGCGCGGGGGCGGGTGGTGGATGAGGGGGCGTTGGTGTGGGCGTTGGAAAACGGCCGTTTAGCCGCCGCCGGTCTCGATTGCACCTGGGATGAACCGCTCCCCGCCGATTCGCCGCTGTGGGGCATGGAAAACGTCATCATCACCCCCCACACCGGCGGCGAAACCCGCCGCTACGAAGAGCGCGTCATCGCCATCCTCTGCGAAAACCTCAACCGGCTTTGGCGCGGCGAGGAAACTTTGGTTAATCAGGTCGTTTAGAAAAGAATTTTTGGACACGGAAGAACACGGTTTTTTCTGTGTCTTTCCGTGTCCCCAAACTAAATCTTCACCAGCATTTTGCCCAGGTTCTCCCCCTGAAATAGCCCTACAAATGCCTCTGGCGCGTTTTCCAGCCCTTCGACAATGGTTTCGTGCCATTTGATTTGGCCGGAAGCGACCCACGGCCCCATGTCGCTGTAAAACTGCATCGCCTGCCCCATATAGTCGGAGACAATAAACCCTTTCAACAGCAGCCGCTTGCCGATGATGGCTGACAAATTGGTGGGGCCAGGAGGCGGCGTGGTATCGTTGTACTGCGAAATCATGCCGCAAACGGGAATACGGCCGTTATTGTTCATCACCGCCAGCGCCGCCTGCAAATGGTCGCCACCCACGTTTTCAAAGTAAACGTCAATCCCGTTAGGGCAGTAGCTCGCCAGCGTTTTGGTCAGATGGTCGCTTTCCTTGTAGTTAAAAGCGGCATCAAATCCCAGTTCGTTGACCAGATAATCCACTTTGGCGGCAGAACCGGCGCTGCCGACCACGCGACACCCTTTGATTTTGGCAATTTGCCCCACCACCGACCCCACCGCCCCGGCTGCGGCCGAAACAAAGACGGTTTCGCCGGGCTGCGGCTTGCCGATGTCGAGCAGACCAAAGTAGGCGGTCATGCCGGGCATTCCCAGCGTGCCAAGAAAGGCTTGAATGGGGGCGAGGTTGGGGTCAATGGGGTTGAGGCCACGCCCATTGGAAACGTAATAGTCGCGCCAGCCGTCCATGCCGAGGACAAAGGTGCCGGTGGGAAAACGGCCGTTATTCGACACCACCACCTCACCCACACAGCCCCCCGTCAACGGCTCGCCCAGTTGAAACGGCGGCGTATAGCTTTTGCGATCCACCATCCGCCCACGCATGTACGGGTCAACCGACATGTAATGGTTTTGAATCAACATCTCGCCATCGCCCGGCACGGGGCGCGGCACCACAACAAGTTCAAAGTTCTCCGGGCTTGGCATCCCCACCGGGCGGCTTTTTAGATGAATCTCGCGGCTTGTTTCGCTCATGCTTTCTCCTTGTAAAAAATGGGACGCAGATTCGCCTGATTTCACTGATTATCAAAAATAAATCAGGTAAATCAGGTAAATCTGCGTCCTATTCCTCTTAATACGGCGAAGTGCTATCGGCCTGGACAGTGGCAGTGCCTTGTTTAACGGCCGTTACCATCTCCGCCCCCATCGCACTCACAAACGCCCTGTCCGTTCCCACCGTCACAAACTTGAACCCCATCTCAATCAACATCCGGGCATCATCGGGGGAACCAGTGTGGGCGCCAGGCACCACCCCATGCTTCTGCGCCGCCGCCAAAATTTGCGCCACCGCATCCGAAAGCGGCGGACGACGGTAATGCACCGCCGGGCCAACCCCCAGCGTCCGGCTCAGGTCGGCCGGCCCAATGTAGATGGCATCAAGCTGCGGCGTGGACAAAATATCGTCCAGATTGTCCAGTGCCTGCTGCGTTTCAATCATGGCAATGGTGAGAATTTCCTCGTCGGCGTGGGCGCCATAATCATCCCCGGCGTAATAGGTAACGCGATTGGGGCCGTGGCTGCGGTAGCCGTGCGGCCAGTAGCGGCACGCCCCCACAAACTGCTCGGCCTCGGCGCGGCTGTTGATCATGGGGCAAATGATGCCGTAGCAGCCAGCGTCGAGCATTTTCATGATGATGCCCGGTTCGTTCCACGGCACCCGCGCCAGCGGCACGGTGTCGGTGGTGGAAATGGCCTGGAGCATGGGAACGGCCGTTACATAATCCACCGGCCCATGCTGCATATCAATCGTCAAGCTGTCATACCCCACATGAGCCATCGCCTCGGCCGCAATGCTGCTGGGAATTTGCAGCCAGCCATTGACGACGGCCTTCCCCTCTGCCCAAATTTTGCGAATTTTGTTTTGACGCATTCTTCCTCCGAAAACGGAGATTGGAGATTAGAGATTGGAGATTAGCACTGGCAAAGCGACAATCTCCAATCTCTAATCTCCAATCATCTTACTTATTTGCTAAACCACAAACTTCAACTGACTCGCTTCCCCCGCCCGCACCTTTGCCAAATGGTCGGCGGCGTTGGTCAGATCTACCAGGCTCACGCCGGCCGCCATTTGGGTCATGAGTTTGTCTTCGGTGGTCTGCACGGCTTCGGCAAGGGGGATGAGCTGGGCAAAAACGGCCGTTTCCCCCACCACCAGCCCATCATCATCACCAAACACAATCTGCCCCGGCCGCACCACCGCCCCACCACAGTTCACCGGCTCCTGCACGCCAAAAAAGCGGCTCGTTGTCCCCGCCATCGGGTTGGTAAAACGGGCATAAACGGGAAAGGCCAGCTTGCGAATGCCCGCACTGTCGCGGCAGGCCCCGTCCACCACAATACCCGCCAGCCCCCGCCGCGCCGCCTCCATCGAAAACAGCTCTCCCAGCACCGCCCGGCGGCTCTTTTGCGTGTCAATCACCAGTACATCATCCGGCTGCGCCTCCATCAGCCCATGCAGCACCGTCAAAAAATCCTCATAACAGCGCACGGTAAAGGCACGGCCAATGAGCTTTAGCCCCGTTTGCACCGGCCGCAGCCCGGCATCCAGCACCTGGAAGCTGTCTTCGGTAAGATTCTGCCGTTTGGCCGCATCACAAAGAGAAGCTACGTCAAGCTGGCTTAATTTTTGCTTAATTTCGGAAAATTCCATATATTTCACTCGCTCTCTATGTCTTTCTCTGCAAAACTGATGCAATACTACCCTGTGGTAAGATAATTGAACAGGAAAACCGCCAGGGTCTTTTAGCTCCTGGTGGTTTGAGGGATTGATGACAACTTCTGAATTGAACGCCAATATCCAAACCTCCTTGTCGGTGGGGCAGCCTGCACCTGATTTTCAACTGCCGTCGGTGCAGGGAACGGCCGTTTCGCTCAGCCAATATCGTCACCAAAACAGCCTTATCCTCTGGTTTTCACGCGGCATCACCTGCAACTTCTGCCGCAGCTACATGCAGGGTTTTGAAAACGAGTACGACAATCTGCGTTCTCATGGCATCGAGGTTGTGCAAATCGCCCCCAACCTGCTACAAAGTGCCCAGCGTTTTTTCACCACCTATCCTCCATACCCCTTTGTTTGTGACCCGGAAAAGCGGCTTTATGCGCTTTATGGTTTGGGGGATCGGGGGGTGTTGACGGCGGCAAAAACGGCCGTTGTCAGCTTTGCCACCGCCGCCCGCGAAGGGGAATTTGGCAACAACGTGCGCGGCTCGGTGCTGGACATTGCCAACCGCAACTTTTTGCGCCGCCTGCACCACCACGCCCTCACCGCCATTGACCAGGGCATTTTCATCATTGACCAGCAGGGAATCATCCGCTACCGCCTCATCATTGGTGCCGTCGAACCCATTCCCGGCGGAGCAGAGCTGCTCAAGATTTGCCGGGCAGTGTGCGCCTAAAAGAGAAATTGGAGATTAGAGATTCGAGATTGAACCTGACCAATCTCCAATCTCTAATCTCCACGCTCCATGCCCTATGAACCTCCACCAGCGCCTCACCTATCTCAGCGAACTGATTATTACGCTCACCAGTTCCCCCGTGCCGACGCAGCAGTTTCAGGCATTGGCCGACCATTTGCCGACGCTGCTGCCCTGTGACTATCTTGGCCTCTGTCTGTTGTCGCCTGATGCGCCCGGCTATCTTGTCCATTCGCTGCTGGGGGAGGCCAGTGGCTTCATTCCCTACCGGCTTTTTGCCCTTGATGAGGGGGCAGTGGGGCAGATGTTGGGGCGCAACCGGACGCTCCATGTTTCCAATTTGGCTGATTTTCCCCAGGCAACGGCCGATTTTGAGCAAATTTTGCTGCGGTTTGGGATGCAAACGGCCGTTTGTCTCCCCCTGCGCCAGGGCGAAAAACCGCTCGGCGCGTTGTTCATTGCCGCCAGCGAACACGGCAGCTATGGCGAAGACGAAATTCAAATTGGGCGGCTGCTGGGGGCGGGGGTGTCGGCAGCCCTGGAAAACGCCCGGCTCTATCAGGAACTCATTGACGAACGGCGCACGCTGGCGGCCGTTTTGCAAAGCAGCCAGGACGCGGTGCTGATGCTGAATGAAGAAGGGGTCGTGCTGCTGGCAAATCCGGCCGTCAGGCAAATGCTCCACCTGGATACCGACCTGCTGACGGGGCAACGGCTGGAAGAAATGGTGGCCTACCCCGCCTTGCAGCAGCTTTTTGCCGCCCAACGCCCCGATTTGGTGGAGCTTGCCATCCCAAACGGCCGTTTTGCCCAGGCCAGCCTCATCCCCGTTCAATCCGAATACGGCGAAACCATCGGCTGGGCCGCCCTGCTGCGCGACATTACGCTGTTTAAAGAGCTGGAGCAGATGAAAAACGACTTTGTTGCCACCGTCTCCCACGACCTCAAGAACCCAATCCACGCCATTGTGCTGGCCGCCGACCTGCTGGGGAGGTTTGGCGAGCTAAACGAGGGGCAGCAAAATTTGCAGCAGCGCATTGTGACCACGGCCAACTATATGAGCGAACTGGTTTCGGACTTGCTTGATTTGGGGCAAATTGAGGCGGGGGTGAACCTGCGGCGCGACCCGGTGGATTTGACGCTGCTGACGGCTGATGTGGTGGGCGAGTTGGGGGTGCAGGCGGGGGCAAAGGGGGTGGCATTAACGGCCGTTCTTCCCCCCGATTCCCTTGTACTCGCTGGCGATTCCGGCCGACTCAAACAGCTCTTGCTCAACCTCATCGGCAACGCCATCAAATACACCCCCGGCGGCGGCACCGTCACCACCACCCTGCTGGCCGAACCCACCTGCGCCCGCCTCACCGTCCGCGACAGCGGCATCGGCATCCCCACCGCCGACCTCCCCTTCATCTTCGACAAGTTCTACCGCGTCCACACCCCCGAAACCAAAGAAATCAAAGGCACCGGCCTCGGCCTCGCCATCGTCCACAGCATCGTTGAAGCCCATAACGGCCGTATTTCCGTCACCAGCACCCCCATCCAGGGCAGCACCTTCACCGTCACCCTCCCCACTCATCTCTCATCAAATCTATAAATCGCCATTCCCCTGTTTTTACCCCTTGCGAATATATTTCACACCGGCGATTGGAGCGAAATCTGCATCTTGTGTCCAAAGTATCGCATCAGATTCACGTGCTGTTGCCAGCATTATGCTGTCAGCCATTGGAATTTTCAACTCATCAGATATTTTCGCAGCACTGATCGCAATGGCAGCATTTAAATCTACAACTTGCCCTTGCATCATCACAGCAATTGCTTCCAGAGCTTTATCTTCCCCTTTTTGTTGCAAAATTCGTTTAAACACTTCATATAAACTGATTGCAGGTACAAGTAAATCATCCAGATTTTCTATCGTTGCAGCAAAAAACTCCGCATTTTCCCCGTCAGCGAAATACTCTAGCCAACCTGAAGAATCTACCACATTCATACACGATCCTCTTCACGGTTTACCGATGTATCAATCCCCTTCAAAAAACCACGCGCCAATTTAACAGGGCGGATAGGAATGAGTTCAATGCGATTTTGATACTGGATAACCTGAACTCGTTGTCCAGGCTGAATGTTCAAGGCTTCCCGAATCGTTTTAGGAATAACGATTTGGAATTTGGGTGAAACAGATACTGTAGTCATACAGATCTCCTACGATCAAAAGATGGTATTACTAAAAAATATTTTATCCATAATATCCGAACGATACAACAACACATTTGATTTTATGCTTGCGATCATCCAATACAGCCACTATTAATCACCCTTATCTGCGTTTATCTGCGTTCCATCCTCTTCATCAACGACCGGCTCCGACACCAGCAGCCGCCGCACCACCTTGCCAATAAACGACTTGGGCAGTGATTCGCGGAATTCGATGGCCCAGGGAACGGCGTAGGGTTCCAGCCGCCGCTTGCACAGTTCGACGAGTTCTTCGACGGTCAGGTTGCTGCCAGGGCGGGCGACGACGTAGGCTTTGACTTTTTGCCCGCCTTGCCCGCCAATGCCAACAACGGCCGTTTCCAACACCTTATTGTTCTCATACAGCACCTCCTCCACATCACGCGGGTAAATCGTATAGGCCCCAAACATAATCGTATCTCGCTTGCGGCTAATAATTTGGAAATATCCATCCCCATCCATCACCGCCACATCCCCCGTAAACAGCCAGCCATCGCGCAACGGCCGTTCCTCACCCACCCCCGCCTCTCGCCAATACCCCTGCATCACCTGCGGCCCCCGAATCACCAGCTCGCCAATCGTTCCGGCCGGCACCGGCTCACCCGTCCGCAAATCCACAACCCGCGCCTCCGTGTTGGGAATCGGAACCCCAATCGAACCCGGCTTGCGCCCCCCCGCCAGCGGGTTGGCGTGCGTCACCGGCGCCGCCTCCGTCAGCCCATACCCCTCCACCAGTTGCCCCCGCGTCAGCTTCTCAAACGCCTCCTGCACCTCAATCGGCAGCGGCGCCGCCCCACTCACACACGCCTTAATTGATGATAAGCCATATTCACGCACATTTGGCACCTGGTTAATCGCCGTATACATCGTCGGCACGCCGGGGAAGAGCGTCACTTGGTGCTGCTTAATCTGCTCCAGCACCTCCACCGTGTCAAACACCGGCAGCAGCACCATCGTTGCCCCAATCGCAATCGGTACATTCATGGCATTGGTCAACCCATAGCTGTGCAGCAACGGCAGCACCGTCAGGCATACCTCCTGCCCATACAGCAACTGCGGAATCCAGTGGCGCGTTTGCATGGTGTTTGCCACCAGGTTGTTATGGGTCAGGCACACCCCTTTCGGTTTAGCCGTCGTCCCGCTGGTAAAAATAATTACCGCCAAATCGCTGCTCGCCACCCTGATGCTCGGCGGCTCCAGCGGCGCGTCCTGCATCAGCACCGACATCCGTTTGCCCAGCGTTTTGGCTAATTCATAATCCTGCGCCTCGCTTTCGGCAATCCCCCACCGCTCCAGCAGCCGCTGATAGGTCAGGCGACTGACGGCGTTGCGAATGTCGGCAAAAACGATTTTGGTGACTTTGCTGCGCTCCTGCACCGCTCTGGCCATGCGGCTAAAGCTGGTCAGCGTCACCAGCACCTTGGCTTCGGTGTCAATCGCTTGCTCCACAATTTGCGCTGCGTTGGCATCGGGGTTGGGCAACACCACCACGCCGCCCACTTTGAGCGTGGCATAGAAGGCGATGACCATTTGCGGCATGTTGGGCAGCACCACCATGACGCGGTTACCGGGGCTAACGCCCAGCCCGTGCAGCACGTGGGCAAACTGGTTGACCATTTCGTTGAGCTGCTGGTAGGTGAGTTCGGAGCCGTAGAAGACGGTAGCGGCCCGTTTGGGCAGCCATTCGGCGGTGGATTCGAGGAATTTGGTTAACGGCCGTTTCGGAATCGGAATCGTCGCTGGCACATTCGGCGGATAGCTGCGTAACCACGGCCGTTCCCCGCCCAAACCCGGCCGCTGCGCCTGCGACCGCCACGACTTCTGCTGATCCCCATCCACAAACCGCTCAATCGCCCGATTCACCGCATCATGCCGCTCCAACTGCACCTTATGCTTCGCCGACCCCACATCCACAATCTCCGCCCCCGGAATCGTCGTCCCCACATTCTCATACACATAGCGCGGAAAATAGTTGTCCCGTTCCCCCGTAATCACCAGCGTTGGCGTGGCAATGTTTCGCAGCAGCTCCCACCCCTTCCAATGGCGCATATTGTTCGCCATCAGCCGCTTCACCACATGCAGCTCCGCATCCCAGCGCGGCCGAAAGCGCCACAGCGGCCGAAACAGCCGCAGCGGCAGCCGCAAAATCCAGTTAGCAATCTTTGGCAGCGGAAACTCCCCCGCCGTGGCAATCAGCACCAGCTTCTCCAGCCGTTCCGGGTAAGCATTGGCATACTCAACAGCAATCGAACCGCCAAACGAATGCGCCACCAGCACAAATTTCTCCGGCAACGCCAGCTCCTCCACAATCGTTTGCAGGTCGCTCACCAGCTCATTCATCGTGTATTGGGTATACGGGGCATCGCTCTGGCCGTGGCCGCGCAGGTCGGGGGCAATCACGCGAAAATTCTGGCTGACAAAATGGTTAATCTGGAACTCCCACGACTCCAGAATCCCGGCGTAGCCGTGGACAAACATGATGGTTTTGGTCGCACCGTCCGGGTGCAAATCCAGCACGCTCAGTTTCGCCCCCGCCACCCCGCGAATCGGCACCTCCTCCCGGTACAAATCAAAATCAAATTGAACATCCTGCCGTTTCAGCCCACGCAGCTTTTTCTTGCTCATCGCCACCTTCCTGTTGTTAACGCCTCACAGGATTGTAGCATATTGTGGGATCAAGCTACACGGCTTGCAGGTATAACCGCGCTTTAAAGTCAAGCTGTCTCAGCATATGGCGTAATTCTTCCCATGAAAGGTCAAAGTTTTCCGCATCTGCTACCCCTAGCCGATAAATAATCTCGGTTTCGACAGGATTTGCGTCAAATCCATCCATCACGAGTCCTTCAGCCCAATGAACCAATCCGACCATGCCAATTTCACCATCCAAATAGGCACTCATTTGTGCCACTAATGGCGTTTTCATAATTTTACATGCCCTTATCTATAGGATACTTTTCATGTATTTCCCGCAATACCCCATCCTGGTCTCTCATTTCCTGCCAAAAACGGGTTGCGGTGAACCTGTTGAGACCCGGAGCCGTCAGCGATGTAAGCGGCTTGCAAGGCTTTGGTTTTGACTTGCCTGAGGGGGCGGCCTACAATATTTACTGGTTAGAAGACATCATGGCTGAGGCAGGCTTGGAATTGCTACCGATGTGCAGGAAAAATAGCCAGCGACCCCGAACTGTGGCAACGAGGCTTGCAGCGACTGTGCCGTCAATCAGTCGAAACGGTGGGAAGTATGATTGACCGCAAGCTCCCCAAGTCAATCCATGCTGTGACCGCTGCTGGTTTCGAGATGAAGGTTATCCTCTTCGTTCTTGGCTTTAGTCTGGACTGTTTTTTACAGTAGCAACTTGGGTTATCTATGATTCTAAAATACGTTCTCAAAAACTTTGGCCGCCGCAAGGTTCGCACTATTTTGATGATTTTGTCGCTGCTGGTGAGCATTGGGCTGATTGTGACGATGAGTGCCACGGTGGAGACGGTGCGGCAGTCGAACGTGGATCTGATTGCCAGTGCCGTGGGGCGGTATGATTTGTCTATTACCAAGCGGGACACAAGCAGCGACTTGTTTATGCGGTTTGACGAGGTGGCTCCCCGGATTTTGGCGGCGGATGGGGGGATAACGGCCGTTTATCCCCGCATCGAAACCCAAATCGAACTCAACATTGGTGGCGAACTGCACCAGGGCTACCTGCTGGCACTTGACCCCACCCGCGACGATGTGGGATTTATCAACGTCGTTGAAGGGGAGTACGCGCTGGGCAACGGCCGCGCCGCCATCTTTGAAGAGACGGCACGGGCGCAAAACCTGAAGGTGGGCGACCAGATTGACGTGGCCTACAGCTTCCCCGTGCCGCGTGAGGTGGGAAAAACGGCCGTTGCCGGGGCCAGCCAGCAGCGCACCAACGAAAACTTTTTCATCACCGCCATCGTCCGGCAAGACGGCGTAACCGGAGCCAACATTTCCCAGGGACTCATCATCCATCTGGACGATGCCGAAACGTGGCTGGGACTAAATGGCCGGGTGCAATCCATCGTCGCCACCGTTGACCCCCGCCTCTACGAAACCAACAACGCCGAAACGGCCGCTTTGCGCGTGCGCGACATTGGCCGCAATGTCCAGGCTGCCCTGGGGGATGAATATCGGTACAGTCTGGCAAAAGCGGCCTTTTTACGTGACTCAGCACAAGGGTTCCTTGCCATCCAGGCCCTCATCAACACCTATGGCCTCATGGCACTGGGGGTGGTGGGGCTGCTGGTCTACACGCTGGTGATGACCAACGTGCAGGAGCAGCGGCGCGACATGGCCGTGCTGCGGATTTTGGGCGGGCAGCGCAACTTTTTGTTCACCCTTGTCATCGCCGAAGTCCTGGTCATTGGCTTTATTGGCATGGTGCTGGGGGTCATTCTGGGGCAGGTGATTACCACCTACGTCGTCGTGCCGCTCATTGAGCAGCAGATGGCCGAGGTGGGGATCAATTCGCCGCTGACGCCAAAATTGACGTTAACGGCCGTTCTGCCCGCCATCATCGCCTCCGCCGTCGTCCTCATCGCCAGCAGCATCCGCCCCGCCCAGGAAGCCGCCCGCACCAAGGTCATGCACGCCATCAACCCCGGCGTCGCCGATAACATCCAAATCGAAGACATCGCCGCCCTGCGCGAACGCCGCCCCAGCTTCCGCCTCTTCCTCAGCGGCTTTGCCCTCATGCTCATCTTCGCCCTTATCGCCGGTTTCCGCATTGTCGAAAACTTTGGTGGCCCCGCCCTCGAAGTCACCTTTATTTTGCTCAGTCTCGGACTCATGGTGCTAGGGTTAGGGTTCATGTTTTTTATTACCACTGTCCCCTTTGAACGGCTCGCCCTGTTTCTCATGGGGCTAGTCGTCCCACGGCTCACCTACTTTGCCCGGCGCAACATTGGGCGCGGCCAAACCCGCAACACCCTCATCTCGCTCTTGGTGCTGTTCAGCGGCGTGCTGCCCAGCTTTCTGGCAACAACGCTGGCGATGGAAAACGCCAACTATGCCGAAAGCTCCCGCCAATCGTTTGGCGCACCGGCCACCCTCAACACCGGCGGCTTTTGGTTGAGCAGCGAGGAAGCCGCCAACTATCGCTTGTCCTCCAGCTTTCGCACCGATGAGCTGATGGCGGTGGCTGGTGTGGCACAAACGGCCGCTTTAACCTACGCCTACCCCTCCGAAGCCGCCGACTCCCTCCGCTTCCGCACCGCCCCGTTAACCGTTTACGGGGTAGATGGCGATCTCAACGACGTGCTTTTTAACGACCTGCTGGAGTTTGCAGGCGGTTCGCCCGCTGCCCTCACCCAGCTTGGCACCAATGACCAGGGGATTATCATCAGCGAAGGGCTGGCCGATTATCTCTCTCTGGCAGTGGGGGACAAGATCAAGCTCCGGGGTGAAGGCACAGACCATGAGACAACGTTTACCATTGTTGCCATTGCCCGCAAGCTCCCCGGCTTTGACAATATTGGGCGCAGTCGGCTGACGGCGGCCAGCGGCAGCGAGGTGCTGATTTCGCTCAATGCGTTTCGAGACCTCACCACGGCTCTGGACCAACCATTGCCCGCGCCAGATGCCAAGCTCATGAGCAAAATCTTCTTCACCTATGCGCCCGAAACGGACGTATCGGCCTTGTGGGAGGCCATTCAAGAGCGATTTAGCCAGGATTATGAAATTTTTGCCCGCTTTCTGGAAACAGAGTTAGAGCAAAATGCGCGGCAGCAAGGGTCGCAGCGCATCTTTTTGCTGGTGCTAACGGCGATTTCATTCACAACGGCCGTTTTTGGGGTCTTTGCCGTCATCTTCGTCACCATCTTCTCCCGCCGCCTGGAAATTGGTATGTTGAAGGCGGTGGGCATGAAGCGACACGAACTCACGGGGATGCTTATCGTCGAGTCCATTACCATGACCCTGGGGGCGGCACTGGCAGGCATCACCGCCGGAGCCAGCATGGGGTATATCGCCTTCTACAGCGACCGTATTCTGTCCCAAGTCCCCACCGTGTTCACGGTAGACACCACCGTCGTGCCGTTTATCGTCATCCTGATTGTGATTGCCAGCATCATTGGTGCGGCTTTTTCAGCGCGGCGCATTGTTAAACACCGCGCCATTGAAATTCTGCGAATGTAGACATTTTTTTTCACGCAAAGGCGCAAAGGAAATTTTGGCGGCTTTGCGTGAAATATTTCAGACAAATTCTTATGAAAAACAGGCAACCCTTTACACCCATTTTCAAAACCGCCCTGCTTTTGGTGGGGCTATTGCTGCTGGGCATTGGCTGTGCCAATCGTGGCGAGCAACCCCCGCTGGAGGAAACGGCCGTTACTGCCACCCCAGCCACCGAAACGGCCGTTTCCACCCCTCTGCCCGTGCGCGGTACCACCATTCTGGCCGATGGCCGTTTAGTAGCCGTGCAGCCCAAAGTGGAGGTGAGCTTTGTCGTTAACGGCCGTTTGCTCTCCCTCAGCGTTGCCCCCGGCGACCAAGTGGCCGAGGGGGATGTGATTGCCCAGCTTGACGATGCCACCTTGCAGGAAAGCGTTGTCGAAGCCAACCTCGCCGTCACCCAGGCCGAAACCGACCTCGCCCAGGCCCAGCTTTCGCTCGACAATCTGGTTAACTGGGAGCCAGATGCCGCCGCCGTGGCCCTGGCCGAAGCCAATTTGACGGCTGCCCAGGCTGATTTGCAGTCTGCCAACACCCAGGATTCAGTGGCGGGCAACTCGGTTACCTCGGCCCGCATTCGGCTGGAGCAGGCGCAGCGCGGTTTGGCCGATGCCCAGGCCGCCTATGACACCGCCTTTGACCCCGGCCGCGAATGGGAGCTGCATTACAACGAACCAACGTGTAATTTTGGCGAAGGGGGTGCCATTCCTTGTTCTGGCCCCACGTTTAGCAAGCTGATGGAGCAGGAGCGCGAGGGGGTGACACGCGGTTTGCAGGGTGCCAAGGACAATGTGACGGTGGCGCAGGCGGATTACAACCTGGCACTGGCGCAGGTGAACAGTAACCGGGGGTTGTCGGCGGAAGCGGCCGTTGCCAACGCCCAGCAGTCGCTGACGGCGGCCACCACCGGCCCCAAAGCATCGGAAATTGAGGCGGCGCGGCTGACGCTGAGCAAGGCGGAGCTGGCCGTGGAGCAGGCAAAACTCAATCTGGCGAAGGCGGGAAAGGCATTGGCCGATGCCCAGCTTACGGCTCCGGTTGCGGGGACGGTGCTGGCGGTGAATGTGGCTCCGGGGACACTGATTAACGCCGGGATGCCGGTGGTGGTGGTGCAAAATACGGCCGTTTTGCAGTTCCAAACCAGCAACCTCAGCGAACGAGATTTGGCGCAGGTAACACCCGGCCAGTCGGTTGAGCTGACGCTGAAAACGTTCCCCAACGACCCGCTCACCGGCACGGTGGCGCGAATTGTGCCGGAAGCGAGCGGTACGGTGGGGGATGCGGCCACATTTACGGCCGTTATTGACCTCGACCCTACCGAGATGGCGCTGCTGCCGGGCATGACGGGGCGGGTGGAGATTCGGCGGGAGTAGACGGTAATTGGTTATTGGCTAACGGCCGTTTCTCCTCATCTGTTTGGGTGGGGAAAAACGGCCGTTTTTTCTTCCCCTAGTAAGTTACAATGTGATAATTTACAGGTATGATCCCCAGTGGGAATTGGAGCCATACCCTGTGAACCGCACAATCCCCTTGTTGCCAAAAGATGCCTAAACAGGCTCTTGGCAAGACAGCCACAACAAGATGACCGGCAGCAATCACGCCAGCATTACGTGTGGCAAAGCCAACCATAACCCAGTTGTATCGTTGCCACAGGCTGACACCCTGCGTGGCAACATGGACATTCGCTTGCAGCCAATAACAAACTGTCAGTTTGTGACAGTTAGGAATGAAAATTAAATAACTTGCCCATATTAGAAGTTCAACTTCTTCTGAGAGGTTGAACTTCTTGCGTAACTTATTTAATCCTCGTTCCTTAGCAGGATAGTAGGAGGTAAACGTTTACGCATTAAAAAGTCAACCCAGAAGACCTACACCTATCAACCAAATGTGGCAGCGCAAACGGCAACAATGCGCCACCCCATTTTGGTACCATGATACGGAACAACAATCATCCAGAACAGAAACTGTAGGAAACACACATAAGGAAACTTAAAATGCAAATAAAGCAACAAACGCACTCTACTTCCCTGTGGGCAAATAGCTGGCAAGCCTACGGGGCAGCTCTCCTGCTCTTGATACTGCTGCTGTCAGGCAGCCTTTATAATCTTGTCCACGCCCAAACAGGCACCGTCACCGGCATCGTTGCCGTTGGTGATTACCACAGCTGCGCCTTGAAACCAGATGGCAGCGTGCAATGCTGGGGGTACAACGGTAAGGGTCAAGCGGAAGACCAGGCCGGCCCCTTTACCCAAATTGTCGCTGGTTATAACCACAACTGTGGCTTGAGGCCAGACGGCAGCGTACATTGCTGGGGGGACAACTCCGATGGTCAAGCAGAAGATCAGGCCGGCCCCTTCACCCAGCTTGTTGTTTCTGCATCTTATCATACCTGCGGCCTGAAGCCGGACGGCAGCGTGGAGTGCTGGGGATACAACTCTGATGGTCAAGCAGAAGACCAGGCCGGCCCCTTCACCCAGGTTGCCGTTGGTAAATACTACAGTTGCGGCTTGAGGCCAGACGGCAGCGTCGAGTGCTGGGGATACAATGATTCTGGTGAAGCAGATGCAAAGACCGGCCCTTTCACCCAGATTATCGCGGGTTATTACCACACTTGCGGCTTGAAGTCAGACGGCAGCGTCGAGTGCTGGGGGTACGACGGGTATGGCGAGGGAGAAAGCCAAACCGGTCCTTTCACTGAGATTGTCGGTGGTTATTACTACAACTGCGGCTTGAAAGCGGACGGCAGCGTCGAGTGCTGGGGATACAATGATTCTGGTGAAGCAGATGCAAAGACCGGCCCCTACCTTCAGATTGCTGTTGATTATTACCATACCTGTGGTTTGAAGCCAGACGGCAGCGTCGAGTGCTGGGGATACAATGATTCTGGTGAAACGGACAACCAACCCGGCCCCTTTGGCCCATATGTAGCTCCTGTTTGTGACCTTGCTTCCGGCGGCAACGTGATTCATGGCACGGCTGGCAATGACAAGATTAAAGGCACGGCCGGCAACGACATCATCTTTGGCTACGGCGGCAACGACCGTATCGAAGGGTTAGGTGGCGACGACTGCCTCATTGGTGGCCCCGGCAATGACCAACTCTTTGGCGACGAGGGCAACGACGTTCTGTGGGGCGGCGAGCTGGACAACGAAACCGTGTACATCAGCCAGGACCGCGACAAACTTTATGGTGACGACGGCGACGATGAACTTTATGGCGGCGGCGACAAAGACCGGTTGGATGGGAACGACGGCAACGACGCGATGTATGGCGATGACGGCGACGACACGATGGTCGGTCACGATGGCAACGACACGATGTATGGCGGCAACGGCCACGACAACATGCGTGGGGACGACGGTGCCGACATGATGTATGGCGAAGCGGGCGATGATAAGCTGTATGGTCGCCAGGGCGACGACCTGCTGGACGGTGGCGACAACAATGACCAGCTTGACGGCAGCGCGGGGACTGATACCTGTGTCGCAGGAGAGAAGTTGAAGGGCTGTGAACAGTAAGCGGTAGTTGGTTATTGGTTATTGGCTAACGGCCGTTTCTCCTCATCTACCTTGGTGGGGAAAAACGGCCGTTTTCGATCCCTCTGCCACACTGCAGCCAACTGGTCACGTTTTGGTCACACAGCAATGCTAAACTGTAATGTAAGCGACAACGAAAGTGAGAGCGGCTATACTGGGGTGGCCTCACTCGACCATGGGAGCAGGGGCCGCAGCAGGCGGCAAACAATGGTGTTGGCATAGGTAAAGCGGGGAGCATCAGGACACGATTTTCAACCGTTTTACTTGATTAGGAATGGCAATTAAATAACTTGCCCATTTAGAAGTTCAACTTCTCAGAAGAAGTTGAACTTCTTGCGTAACTTATTTAATACTCGTTCCTTAGGGTTATTTGTCACAGCAGGAGAAGAACGGTTCCAAGACAACAGGGAGTGCCCTGACCCGGCACACAGTAAACGGGGTACGGAGACGCAGCAATGCTGCCACTCCATTGGCGTATGGTGTAGCATAAATGATTCCCAATGTGAGACAACAGGAAATAAACCTGGGGAGAGACAAATGACAATCAAACAACTAAAACAACAAGACACTTTGAGGCAGAACCATTGGCGGCCGGCGACTGCAGGCCTGCTGCTGGGGCTGGTCGTGCTGCTGGGCGGGCTGTATGGCAGCGTCAGTGCCCAAATCAACCCTATTAATGGCGTCATTGCCACTGGTGGTGCTCACACCTGTGGCCTGAAGCCAGATGGCAGCCTGGACTGCTGGGGAGACACCAGTGATGGTAAAGCCGACGACAAACCTGGCCCATTCACCCGGATTGCCGCTGGTACTAGCTACAACTGCGGCCTGAAACCGGACGGCAGCGCAGACTGCTGGGGCGTGAACAATTTTGGTCAAGCGGAAGACCAAAGCGGGCCATTCATCCAAATTGCCGCTGGTACTTTTCACACCTGTGGCTTGAAGACAGATGGCAGCGTGGACTGCTGGGGAAATAACAATTTGGGTCAAGCAGACGACCAGACCGGCCCCTTCACTCAAATTACCGCTGGCGGTAATCACACCTGCGGCCTGAAGCTCGATGGCAGCGTGGACTGCTGGGGGTGGAACTTTTATGATCAGGCGAACGACCAGACCGGCCCTTTCATCCAGATTGCTGCTGGAAATAGCCACACCTGCGGCCTGAAGCCAGACGGCAGCGTGGACTGTTGGGGATGGAATTTGTTTGGTCAAGACTCCGACCAGACCGGCCCCTTCATCCAGATTACTGCCGGTGAGTTCCACAACTGCGGCCTGAAACCGGATGGCAGCGTGGACTGCTGGGGGTGGAACAATGATGGTCAGGCGGAAAACCAGAGTGGCCCTTTCATCCAGATTGCTGCTGGCGGGAAACACACCTGCGGCCTGAAGCCGGATGGCAGCGTGGACTGCTGGGGGTGGAACGTCCTTGGTCAAGCCGAAGACCAGATCGGCCCTTTTGGCCCGTATGCGCCTTCTGTCTGTGACCCTGCTCTTGGCGGGAATGTGATTCACGGTACGCCCGGTAATGACAAGCTGCAAGGAACGCCGGGGAACGACATCATCTACGGCTATGGCGGCAACGACCGGCTGGAGGGAATGGGCGGTGATGATTGCCTCGTCGGTGGCTCTGGCAATGACCAGCTTTATGGGGACGAAGGCAACGACGTTCTGTGGGGCGGCGAGGTAAACAACACCACCGTTTACGATAGCAAAGACCGGGACAAGCTATATGGCAATGACGGTGACGACGAAATGCACGGCGGCGGCGATAAGGATCGGCTGGATGGCAACGACGATAACGACGTGATGTACGGAGACGGCGGCGATGACACGCTGGTGGGGCATGATGGCGATGACCTGCTGGTGGGCGGTGCCGGCCGTGACAACATGCGTGGCGACGACGGCGATGACATGCTGTATGGGCAGGTGGGCGATGACAAGCTGTACGGCCGGCAAGGCGACGACCTGCTGGACGGCGGCGACAACAATGATCAGCTTGACGGCAGCGCAGGCACGGATACTTGTATAGCAGGAGAGAAGTTGAAGAGCTGTGAACAGTAAGCGGTAATTGGTTATTGGTTATTGGTTAACGGCCGTTTCTCCTCATCTGTTTGGGTGGGGAAAAACGGCCGTTTTTGTTATCCCCGTCAGTTTGCCAGACTGAGTTCTTCATATCCCCACGTTTGCCACAATTCTTAATCGGTTTTGTAAGATTATCGGCGCACGCTTGCGGTGGGAAAAAGGCTCTAGTCGTGTTAGAGGCCGTCGTTTTTGTGTCATTTGTTTTGGACGGTAACGGCCGTTTTTGCAACTACACACTCAAGGAGCATTAGAAATGCAAACGGTTAATGACAAATGTAGGGAAATATTACACACTCCCTTCCCTAGACATGCCAATCACCTCACAAAATCTCAGAGAGAACAGAAGGTAAAACAGGAAATCCACAACTGGTTTTTTGCCACCAGTCGCGGCGGAAAGCCTTATCACAGCTAAAAGATGTGGATCATTAACCGCCCCAGTTGTCTATTTCGCCAGCAATCGAGGAAATCATTATGTGCCGGAAGAAAAACCTATTTATTATTTTTTTTATCCTATTTGTTGGATCATTTGGCCACACCAAAGGACTATCTCTTATCGATCATACTATCGCACCACCATTATTTGTAGAACAGCACCTAAATAGTGGATCTGATGTTCAAAACGGATTCAGGGATACAGATCAAAATAAACCCGCTAGTCTACAAATACAAGCACCCTCGAATTCTCTATGGGCTTGGGGGCGAAATAACTTTGGGCAGCTTGGGGATGGGACAAATACAAATAGCCTTATCCCTATTGAAGTTACCGAACTCATAGACATTGTAAGTGCTGAGGCTGGCTATTATCACACCAGTGTCTTAAAAACAGATGGAAGCGTGTGGGCATGGGGTCAAAATACCTACGGACAACTTGGTAACGGCACAAATATAAAACAATCTAGCCCCATCAAGGCTTTGGGGTTACCAAAAATTGTCGCGCTTTCATCAGGCACATATCATGTTCTTGCCCTTGATTGTACCGGAAATGTTTGGGCTTGGGGGTATAATGGATATGGGCAACTAGGTGATGATACAACTAACAATCGCTCAGAGGCCGTCAAAGTACATAATCTGACTGATATTATTTCTATATCAGCTGGTGCAGTACAAAGTCTTGCCCTTAAACGTGATGGAACCGTTTGGGCATGGGGATACAATCTCGAAGGTCAATTAGGTGATGGCACTATCATCAATCGGTCTCTCCCTGTACAAGTTAGCAACCTAACGGATATCGTTGCTGTTTCAGGAGGTGGTGTACATAGTTTGGCTCTCAAAAGCAATGGAACTGTCTGGAGTTGGGGCAGAAATACTTATGGACAACTTGGTAATGGTTCAACAAGTGGATTTACCGGTGCTAACCCAACCCCAAGTTTGGTTCATAATTTAAATGATATTGTCGCTATCTCTGCTGGGGCGGTTCATAATTTAGCAATTAAAAATGATGGCACAGTTTGGTCCTGGGGACTCAACGAAAATGGGCAGTTAGGGGATGGGACAACTTCAATACGGCTCTCACCAGTACTAGTTTTAGGCTTAACAAATCCGAAAAATATATCAGCAGCTAAACTTGGAGATCCCATAGGGTCTCCACATCATAGCCTAGCTGTTGGAGAAGATGGAAACCTTTGGGCATGGGGCTATAACGGATATGGGCAACTTGGCAATGGAAGTTCTGATACCAATCCGCACCCTCTTCCAAATCAACTCTATCTTACTTCTAGTTTCGATACGGTTTCAGCAGGGGGCTATCATAGTGTCGCATTCGCGTCCTCTTTCTCTGAGGCTTGTATGCATGTACCACCCATAACCACAATTAGCATAACACCTCTACAGAACCAAGATGGAGCATATGAAAAGCCAGCAACAGTCTCGTTATCAGCAACGGCAACGGCCGATTTTTCCATTGATGCCACCTATTACCAAC
>WBZL01000166.1_pt1 | contig 70427 bp, 55 predicted proteins | sample 5204291 | NCBI WGS metagenome assembly WBZL01 (sample SAMN12344345, study PRJNA552823) | activated sludge metagenome | biome: Activated sludge suspended growth; feature: Nitrification reactor; material: Wastewater; isolation source: activated sludge from nitrification reactor of wastewater...
GATTCAATACTTCAATGAAAATAACGTGTCACTACAGACAAAAACCGGACCCATCGCCAAGTCACTGTTCCTTCAGGGGTTCAGTTCGAAAATCAGCAGCAATCAGGCGAAAAGTGTCGAACTCGGGAGTCCTACGCCTTCACCGGCGTGGATCAACTGATCGAGGATTTTCGTAACGACTGCGCCCGCCTCGCGGGCTGGGAATGGGGTAACTGAGGGATAAATGAGGGACACATGAGCAAAGTCGAAATCACCATCACCTCACCGGCCCAGGCGTTGAAGGACGCTGCGTCTGTATGGAGGCGCGCAGAGGCGGGCGGGGAAGGCATCGTGCCCACCATAGGCTTCGGCTCCCCCTCGGAACTGTTCGCCGCCATCACCGACCGGCGCCTGGAACTGCTACGCCACGTCGCCAGCCATGATGCGCGCAATATCCACCAGCTCGCCCAGGCGCTGGGGCGAGACTACAAGAACGTCCATACCGACGTGAAGGCGTTGGAAGAGCTGGGGTTACTGGAACGGGTGGATGGAATGCTGGTGGCGCCGTTTGATGAGATTGATATCAGGGTGGCGTTGCGGGAAGCGGCCTGAAAGGTCGGTCATTACAGCGCCAGGGCCTCACAAAATTTGGTTCTCAACTCAGCAAGCCTTGCTTCATTAATGCCACCATTTTCAAGTTCACGAAGCATCTGAACAGGCTTCTGATCATTGCGGCCCGGCAACAATTTGCCCAGAAACGATTCCATATGAGTTGGAATGAACACTGGCGGTGCCAGTCGCTGACTCCCGGATTGATTTCTAAGCATGCCGTTAACCGCTTTGTGATGCTGCTTGTCCTGGTCGTCATCCAGCATCAGCCCATAAGGGATGCCGAACTGTTCCAACAGCGCTGTATAGCGATGGAAGTTGAATTTGCCCATTACATCGACTACGGCGATTCGGCGCCGAGTCAGTTCATGCCAGTCACGCGCTAGCAGCCAGCCAAACAGGGCTTTTTCTGTTGCCCCCTCGACCAGCAATACGCGATCAGCAAAGAACATCGACGCGCGTTCTGAATCGAGCCAGAGCTGATAACGGAATCGCTCTTCCTGAGTGGCGATTTCTTCGTCAGGTTGTGCGGCCTTGAGGAGATCACGCGCGTCTTTCTTCTGATCATCCATAACACCAGGGTCGCTCACGAAGGACTCAAGGCATTTTTTGAACGCAAGCCCCTCTGCAAAGACATCTTGGGCGGCAGATCGTCCTATCTGCCCTAAGGCCGTGATGCCACCATCGCGCCGCGCACGCACGATTTGACAAAGATCATCGGCCACCTTGCCGACGAAGATCGGCGAATGGCTGGTGATGATAACCTGCTGCCCATCACCAGATCCCAGCCTGCGCAGGTGATAGGCCATGTTTTCCTGCTGGGCCGGGTGCAAGAAGGCTTCCGGCTCTTCGAAAAGAATTAGCGTGAAATCCGGATCGAACTCCTTCTTTTCACTCTTCTTGACTTCGGCGAACGACGGGGCGAGCTTGATCAACTCATACAAGAATGAACGCTGAAAACCGTGGCCGTATCGATCTAGCGCAAACGCGGTCTCCCCTAACATCGCATCCGCAAAAGCATGTTTGACCAGATTCTTGGTTATGTCATCGGGCGAAACCGTGTTCACCGACATATCGAAGCGCACGCCCCAGTGACCTATGGCGTCATTGATCGGTTTAGCAATCTTGGCCAGGAAGCCATCTTCACCCCGCGCTTCATCATTGAGCTGACCAAAAGCGCTCTCGACAGCCTTGTAGGCGACGCTTTCTGACACCACGCGCTTGAGCATGAAATTCAGCATGTCACGCAATGGCGAGGGGCCAGACGTCTTCATCTGATCAGCGGCAGTGGTCAGCGCCGGGATGAAAATGACGCGCCCAACTTTGGCAGTGCCAACATTCTTTGCCCCATAAAAGAGGCCATCTTCTGGTTCGCCATTGATCATTGCGTAGATGTTGCTCTGATTGGCTTTGACTTTGTTTTTGGAAACGAAATATCTGCGCACCGTCAGTATCTGATCAGCTACTCCTTCCTTGTATTTGTCTGCGAGACCATCCCATTCGTCATCACCCAGGAAAAAAGTGAGCTCCACCCATGAATCTTCAGAGCTTTTGCCGACCTTGGGAACATCGTCATTGGCCCATTTGATGTCTTCGTAGAATGTGCGCAACGCCGCTAGAACATTGCTTTTCCCGGCATTATTGGCGCCAACGATAATCGTGTAGTCATGTACTTCGATTTCTGCATCTATCACAGAACGGAAGTTATGGATGCGCAAACGACGTAGCTTCATGCTGTAACCTCGTTTTCTACTTTTAGAATGTCGCCAATACGCACTGCATCGCTTTTTCAAGGCGTGTACGACTGGCGGCTCTCACCTGATGCAATCCGACTTCTCCTGCCATAGTTGCAATCAGGCTTTCTCCCATGAACCCGGCTTCGATCACCTGTTTCGCAAGCGCGGACAATTCTGCCAAACAAATTTCATCTACCGCCCTCACCGCATCCACAGCGGGCCACCGGAAAACCATAGGCCCATCCGGGCTCAGCCCCACAGGCCAGTAGAACGTCCCAACATCCTCTTCGGTCGTCTTGAAATGCTTAGCCGCCAGCCCTTCGACCCTCTCCCGGATTCGCGAACCGGTCCTTTGCCAGCCATGCGCCCTTGCGATGCGGCGGGCAAGCACCCCATCCAGCACTGGACCTTCTACCTCGACCACGTGGGCAATCATTCTTGCGAGGATCAGGTCGTAGGTGGCCTCGAAAAAGGCATTGGCGTTAACGCCTTCTACCACGGTCACAGGATCGGCTTCCACGAATACCGGGGCAGATACGGTAGGCACTTCGGGTACGTTCCTGGCGTATACCCCGGCGACTTCCTGACCCTGGTTCACGTTGGATTGCACGCCGTCTGATCGTGAGGTGGCGGCATGCTCACGGCCATCTTCCCCCAGTTGCGTCGTCGACTCGTCGGCCATGGCCTTTGCAATGGCATCTTCCGCTTTCTGGCGTGCTGCCTCCTTCTCTGCCGCTTCCGCACGCTTTGCCCGACTGGCTTCCAGCAATGCCCGCAGTTTGCTGTCCAGCTTATCCAAAGTGCCGGCGGCATCGATCCACCAGTCCGTTGACCAGACCCGCAGGATGTCCCAGCCCAGGCCGCGCAGTACCTGTTCCCGCAGCTTGTCGCGGTCGCGGGCGGTTGCCGAGCGGTGGTAGGTGGCACCGTCGCATTCGATGCCACTCAGGTAAACGCCCTTGGCGTCGGGATGGACGACGGCCAGATCAATGCGGAAGGCCGAGGCGCCGACCTGGGTGTGCAGTTGCCAGCCCTTCCGGGCCAGGGCGGCGGCGACGGCTTCTTCGAATGGGCTGTCGAAACCACCCCGGCCGCCGGAATGGGCCTCGGCCAAGGCACGGGTGCCGCGTTCAGCGAATTCGAGGAACAGCTTGAGGTCTCGCACACCTTCAGCCTGGGTACGCGTCAGGTCCATCTGCTCGGCCTTGAGGCTTGAGAACACGCGCAGTTCATGACGCGCACGGGTGATCGCGACGTTCAGGCGACGCTCGCCGCCGGCCCGGTTCATGGGGCCGAAGTTCATGGAGACCGCACCGTGCAAATCCGGACCGTAGGTGATGGAGAAGTACATGATGTCGCGTTCGTCGCCCTGGACGCTTTCCAGGTTCTTGACGAAAACGGGCTCCAATTCGACTTCAGAGAACCAGGGTTCGATGGATGGGTCCTTGCGCCGCTCTTCATCCAGCAGGTCTTCGATGAGCCCCTGCTGTTCGGTGTTGAAGGTAACCACGCCGATGGTGAGCTTGGACTCGCGGAAACCCGGCGACTTAAGACGGCCGACCAGATCGGCGACCAGGGCTTTGGCCTCGGCCTTGTTGATGCGAGCGCCGCCTTTTTCATAGGTGCCGCTGACGGGGTGGAAGCTCACGGCCCGATCTTCAGTGACGGGGGACGGGAAAGTGACCAGCGAGCCACCGTAGTAACGATGGTTGGAGAAGGCGATCAGGCTTTCGTTGCGGCTGCGGTAATGCCAGGCCAGATTCATGGTGGGCAGGCTGGCGCCCAGGCATTCGTCGAGGATGCTCTCCAGATCGCCTTCCACGTCTTCGTCGTCCAGGTCGGATTCGGCCCGATCGAAGAAATTGGTGGGTGGCAGTTGCTTGGGATCCCCCACCATGACCACCTGTTTGCCCCGCGCGATGGCGCCCACGGCATCCCATACCGGGATTTGGGAGGCTTCGTCGAAAACCACCACATCAAAGCTGGTCGCGTCGGCGGCCAGGTATTGGGCGATGGACAGGGGGCTCATGAGCAGGCAAGGGGTCAGCTTGGTTAGCGCGGTGGGGATGCCAGCCATCAGTTCGCGCAAGGGCATGTGGCGCTTCTTCTTGTTCATTTCATGGCGCAGGGTGCCCCATTCCGAGTTGCGGGTGACATTGTCCTGGCTCGGCATTTCGGCACAGAGACGCGCTCTGATCCAATCCCGGGTCAGCGCGGTAAAACGCTCGTCCAGTGCCCGGAAATCGCTGATGCGCTTTTCGTGCTCGGCCGATACGAAGGTACGGATGGCCTGTTCCTCATCCACCACGGCATTGAGCCACCAGCGGCTGTAATCGGTCTCGAACGCCCGGCGCACCTTGCCTTGGGCCACCGAACCATGCTCGATAGCGGAAACCAGATTGCCAAGGCCGAGAACCATGGCCTCACCACAGACCTTGCGCCAGGCACACCAAGCATGCAGCCGGCTTTCGGAGTGGATGATGGCCTCGCAGTGCTGGACAAGTTCGTCGAGGGGCTGCTCGCCGAACCGAGTCTTGGCCGCATCCGAGAACCCGCCCGCCGACGCCAACCGGTCAATGGCGGGTTGCAGGGCTGCCCAAGCCTGTAGATAGGCATCGCCAGCCCCCGCGATAGGAGCCCCCGGTTCCAACAAGGCATTGCCGGCGCCGATAAGCCGGTCCAGTGCGCCCTTGATCGTCCCGATTGCTTCCGGCGTGCTGGCGAGGTTCGAAACCACGGCGGCAATGGAGGACTGAAATTTCAGGGCCTTCTCCACTTCACTTGTTCGGGTCCGCAGGCCATCCCATAGCCCCGCCGTGAGCTTGGATAGGTCGTCGTAGGCAGAAAGACGCTGTTCGACCAGTGCCCGCTGGCGCAGGTGGCGGAAATCCGAAGCCATGGTCATGCCACACCCCCCGGTTGCCACGGCGTTGTGCTCATCGGTGAGCGAACCGGACTCCCGTAGGGGATGCATGGCCTCCTGGAAATGCAGCGCCGCCAGCAGGGATTCGGTGCGTGTGCTTCGCCCCGCCCACAGCGATTCGGTGGCCGGGCCGAGGTATTCCAGCGCTGCCAACTGACCGTCCAGTTGTCGGAGTGTCCGGAGCACCTTTAACTCAGTCGCAAGACGCTCCCCACAACGGCCCTCCGCAATCGGCTCGAACCCGGTGTCTTCCCACGACTGTTCGTTTCTCGCGGCGCTGACCGCCAATTGGAAGCGCAGGGCACATTGAGCCAAATCCGCTTTGGTCTTCAAACCGGCCCAGAGTCCGTCGGTCTCCGCGCCCAGGTCCAGGGCCATGACCTGAGAACGCAAGGCTCGGATTTCGACCCAGGCACGCAGATCCTTGGCGACGTCGGGCTCGCCCCCCCCGGTCACCACAGCGTCGAGTGCCTTGCTGATTTTTCGTTTTGCCAACCAGGAGAGGGGCCACATGGCTTTTCCGGCCTTGGCCCACTCTCGTTGGAGCTGGCCCACGTTCAACTGTTCGACCTGCTCGCCGTAGCTGACGGAGAGTTGTTTCATCGCTTGATCGATGCTGTCCAGCAGCGCCAAACCCTTCTTGAGTTCCAGTACTGTATTCATTGGCCAGGGTTGGCCCAATTGGGCATGGGTATCCTGCCGGTTCTTGAGCAACCGCAACCCTTGCCTACAGGCGCTGGTCACCGAATCGGGCCAAGGTGGCGACAGTGTCGCGCTATGACTTTGATGTTCGGTCAACAATGCCACGGCTTCGTGCAAACGGTCGGCCAACGTCTTCGCGTCGGGCCGCAATACGAAGCTCCAATCCCGCCCAGCTGCCTGGGACAGGATTCTGGCCATGATGGCCAAGGCGCCACGGACATGACGGTTTAGCGGCATCTCCGGTAGCCCGACTGCCTGGGAAAAGTGCGCGCAGGCTTGTGCCACGGCCCGCGCGGCGGGAATCACCTTTCTGGCGGCCTCGATCAGGGTTTGTTGCCAGGTTGGGGACCAATCGTCATGGCCGACGGTGGCGAGAGGATGCGTCATTAGGGCGTCCCGTCCCACGGCCTGAGAGTTGACCTCCAGCCGATCGACCACCTCGCGGAGCGTTTCCATTGCTGGCAGCTCATGGATATTCGGCCCACTCCAGGAAAGTCCCAAAGGGGGGATATCCTCGCCGTCGACGACCCGCCCGATCGCTTCGAAAATGGTCATTCCATTGCCATGGCGAAGATGCAAACGCTCGACATAGCCGTTGAGTTGGTCGCGCAGGTTCCGCAAACGCTGCGCTTCGGCGCGCCAAGAGTCCGCATCTACCACGCCCTTCGCTTCCCAGGCCTGCTGGAGCTGGGCGAGCACATCCAGTTTCCTGGCCTTATTGGAATGCAGTTCCAGACAGAATTCGCCCAGACCGACTTCACGAAGGCGGCGGTAGACCACATCGAGGGCTGCGATCTTCTCCGAGACGAACAACACCCTCTTGTCTTCCGCGAGGCATTGGGCGATGAGGTTGGCGATGGTCTGGCTCTTGCCTGTGCCGGGCGGTCCCACGAGGACAAAATCCTTGCCGCGAGCGGCGGCCATGACGGCGGAGAGCTGGGAGGAATCGGCGGGCAGGGGACAGAAGGTCCGTTCGGGAGGCAAATCCCGGTCGAGCCATTTCACATTTGGGAAATCGATTCCGGATGGATAGTTCTCACGTGGCGAGTCGATCAGGTGACGTACCACCGGGTTTTGGCGCAATTGATCGGTACGTTCGGTCAAATCCTTCCACATGAGGTACTTGGCAAAGGAGAACATGGCCAGTACCACGTCTTCCGTCACCTCCCATCCCTTGATGTCCTTGATAGCGTGGGAGACTGTTTTCCAGATACCGGCCACGTCCAGGCCGGCATCGTCCTTGGGTAGTTCCCCATCGGCCACGCCCAGGTTCAGCTTGAAATCCTGACGCAGCATCTCGATCAGGGTCGGATTGAAGCGTGGCTCGTCGTCATGGAGGGTCAGGGTGAAGCCGGAACGCACGCTCCGGCGGTTCAGATTAACCGGAACAAGGATCAGCGGTGCGCGATAGCGTGCCCCCTCCTTGTCTTCCCGGGTCCAGGAAAGAAAGCCGATGGCGAGAAACAGGGTATTCGCACCCCCTTCCTGCAATGTGGACCGCGCGGCGCGGAACAGCTCCACCAACCGGGCATCCAGTTCATCTTGGGGCAGGTCCACGAACACCTCGCGCCGACTCAATGCATCGCGAGCATGTTCCCGGCGCAGGTCTTCACGTTCGCGGCCTTCATGGATCGCCTGATTCCGTGGATCGGCGCCGTCCATGAGGGCTGGCCTGGCGAGCAGGCGCAGAGCCTGACCGTCCGAAAGCCGGTCTTCCAAAGCGCCGGGGTCCGGTGCCTCGACCTTGATGGCCTTCTTCCCACCGCGAAAATTCAGCAGGTTGTTGCGCAAGGACAGGTCCAACAATTTGCGCTGCCAACGTGCCAATCGGTCCTTGGGATTCAGCGTGGCGGGATCCGGTTCGGCGGCGGCATCATCGTCAGGTAGATCAGGAGCTTCGTCGAAGGCCGGTTCCACAACTGGCGGTGTCTCGACTGGGGCTGTCGTCCCGTGCACCTCGGCGCTGGCCAGGGGTTTGATCCGTTGCAGTCTTGCCCGACGTATGTCCACCGCCAATTCAAAGGCTTCTTCGTTTTCCTCCGCGACGTGTCTCGCGCCAAGTTCCACGGCGTGAGAGAACGTAGGCGCCGGCCGGTGGGTGGCGACGGTGGTCTCGAAAAGCACCAGTTCCCTGAGCTTGACTCGCTTGCGCAAGGCCGTGATGTCATCCACCACTGAGGTGGAAAATTCTTCACTCTTAAGCCATACACCGGCAAATGCATGACCCCGGGTGAAGACAAGCAGCGGATTCAGCCCGGCTTGTTCGATGGCCGAGCAAAAAAACAGTGCAAGATCGAGGCACGTTGCCAAGCCGGACTCGATAATTTGTCCAGGCCCACGCACTTTCTGGCCGGCATGCTCGAAGCTGGCGGGGGGCAACGCATAGTCCAGCCCCATCGCCGCCACGGCACTCCAGATACCGGAAGTCAGTTCCCAGGCACGTTTCGAACCGTCCTTGTAACCATCCAATGCCGGATTTTTGCCATTCTTGCGCAACACCTCGGCCGTCTGCTTCAGTAACCGCTCGACAGCAGGCTCATTGGGCTGAACGAAAGCCGCGACCATGTCGGGCAGGTGAGATATGCCACCCCATTGGTTGCGAGGCAGAAGTTCCACGGTTTGTTCGAGCTTTGCCAGCTCATCGCCAGTTTGACCACGACGGCGCAATGTCCACGAAACGGTTGCTGTCTCGGCTTCGGTTAGTCGAGACAGCAGCGCTCCATCAAGTTGAACATCCAGATCCGGGATATGGCAGTGCTGGCCAGCTCTGATTGAGTCGATGTACCAATGCTTGGTCTTCAGGAAAGCCGGCGTCGATTCGATGCTTAGGGCGAGCTCAGCCAGGTTCTCTGTCGTATCGTTGACGACACTCAGCTCCCGGAGTATCGGTACGGCATTCTGAAAATCAGCAAGATTTAGCTTCGCGCCCATTGCGGCGGCAATGCTCATGTGTGATTTCCGGGATTCCGATTCGTCAAGCGGCCCAGTGTCGTTCATTGTTCCTGTCCCTGTCTGAGCCAGAATCTGGCCATTATCGATTTCAAGCATGGCCCATTCTGGAAATGCTGGTATCAATTTGTTCTAGCGACAGGTAAACATGTTGTCACAGCAGAGTGCACGGTCAATAGCCAGCCACGCCTGCACGACGTTGATGGATGCCCCAAGAGCAAGCACAGAGGCGAAAGCGGCCTTCCACCCCGCCTGACGCACCCTGTCAGATCTGTCCTGTTTCGACATGATCCGTACCCGACGGTATTGCCCGTCCACAACGGGGCCTGACCAGCGGACGGCCGCATGGGTGACGGTACGCGCAATCGCCGCCGTGCGCGGACGCTCCCAGGTTGATTCACGTACCCGGAACCACCGGGGCCGTCGCGATCCAAGGCCCCGGATTCCTTCCTATCGGGTCACGAGCCCGAGATCGGCCCGGTGCCGGGACTTACTGCATGGCTTTCATCTTGGCGATTTCCTCCGCCAGTTCTTCCTGGCCCTTCCTGGCCTTGAACTGCTGCCAGAGCGCCTGATCGCTATTCATGCTGCTCTTCAGCGCCTTCTCGGTCTCCTCCCGGGCCAGGGCGGGGTCCAGGCCGACCAGGACATAGATGGCGCCGTTCGGGCTTGTGACGCTGCGCAGGAGTTTGGAACCGGTGATGGTCTCGGCGGTGATCAGCTTGGACACGTTGGTGTTGACCTTGTCCACAGTCTCGGAGGAGGCCGCGCCGGTGGTTTCGGCGTACTGCTTGACCATGTTGGCGACGTGGACCCGCATCTGCTGGGCGAGATTGACCCGGGCGGAGGCCACGGCCTGATCCTTCATGAAGGCGGGACCGGCGGCGGATTTCTCGTGGGAGCCGACTGCGGAAACGGCCAGGCCCTCGACGGGGGTGTCGCACACCCAGGCCGGCGCCGTGTGCTTGGGGGCATCCGGGAAGACGCATGCCTCGGGCTTGCCCAGCTTGACGACATTCTTGTCCCCGCCACAGCCCGCGAGCGCCACCGCAAGCAGGGTGGACAGCAACACGACACGTTTCTTGCTCATGGGTACCTCCTTTGAAAAACCGAAAAATTGATCTTGCGGAGCCCGTGTTTCCACGGGCAGCCCGTACCGAAGGCAACAACGTCTATCTGACTCGGGGCGTGCACGCGGACCTCAGAGCCTGTGAAGAAATCGTAGCGAGCGGCCCGAGAGCAAGGCGGACGGAGCGCAGCGACGAGACATATCAGATAGATAGGCGAGGAGCGAGCACCGCCCAACGCAGCTATCGGGACGCGCAGTAGATTTATTCACAGGCTCTCAGGGGAGAAACAGGTTCCCCCGGGGGGAATCCTTGTGCACCACCTCGATCTGGTCGCCCAGGCGCACGCGTTTGGCCTTGGCTTCATCTTCCGGGACGATCCATGCTTCGTTCGCAGTGACGATGCCGGAAACCGTCCCGCTCACCACGGGAATCCGGTCGTAGCTGGTTTTCCGGGTGATGGGATTGACGTTTTCCTGTTCGGTGAAGATCACGACCTTGTTGCCGGGAACGAGTCCCTGGGCGCTGCCGATGCTGATCCTCAGGATGGAGTCGTTGCCTTTCATGCGCTTGCCGATCACATAGCCCCGGGGGGCGAACAGGTTGAGCAATTCGGCGCGCACATCCCCCAGCGCCGCCTTGGTGGCGGCTCGGATCATGCTCACGCCCATGTCGCGGGAGCCGTGATCGCCGGAGGAAACGGTGTTCCTGCCGTGGCCATTCAGGGTCTTGACCGGACGCAGGCTGGGGATCTCGTAGACGCGCAGGCTGATGTTGACGCCGGCCCGGTGCCTGAAGGACTCGGGGATGTAATAGGCCTTGCCGCGCTTGTCATAGAACTTCGTGGGGGGCACGTATTCCGTCGCGTATTCCGCCTGGGTGATGGTCGGCTTGACGGCGTAGTTGGCCAGCGCGGGGCCGTCGTAGCCGGCCACGCCCTTGACTTCCGCGAGCTGCAATTCCCGGCCCAGGTCCGCGGCGATGCCGCGATCGACCACCTCGACGCCGTTGGCGCCCAGCAACTCCTCGATGGCCAGGGTCAGGGTGGTGGCCGCCTGGGCCCGCCTGGCCTTTTCCAGATCACCGTCTTCCGCTTCGAACAACACCACCCTGGCGCGGTCCAGTCGCTCCAGATCGGCCTCGGTGGGCAGGCGGGGGGCGGCGTCCAGGGGGACTTCCTGGCGATAGTCCGACAGTGAGACATCCATGCTCCGGCAGCCGCCCAGGGCCAGCAGGGCGGAGAGTGCCATCACCGGAAAATAACGCGCCCGCATCGTGAATTCCTTGTTCGCGCCGACCTACTCGGCAAACCCCAGGGCCGCGGCCGGCCCGGCTTCCCGCATCGCCGCCAGCAGCTTGCGCAAGGCGCTCTTGCGCGCGCCGGAATAGTCATAGGCGGACGAGCCCGAGACCTCGTAGTTTCGGCTAGCCAGCGCGCGGCCGCCATCATCGCGCACGCTCAGGGTCACTTTCAGCCTGACCAGCTTGCTGCCATAAATCTCGTCGGCGAAGGCGCCGCTGGAGATCGCGAGGGAGTTGCCGCCGCCCTGGCCGGATTCGACGCGGATACCGCTTTCATTGAGGAAGGTGCCCACCGCCTCGGCCAGATCCTGGTCCTCGGGCCTGGCCTGGATGTGGAATACCAGCGCCGTGGCCGCTTGCCTGACCTGTTGGCGCAAGGCTTCGTACTCGCGCAGGCGGGCCGCGCCCATGCCCCCCGCCTCGGCCCCCACCAACAACTGGGCATAGCCCGTCGCCTCTTCCAGGTCCGGCTGGATGCGGCGCAGGGACACGAAGCGTTCCAGCGGCGTCTGGCGGCCCAGGCCAGCGGCCGTATGCTGAATGTGGGCATCCAGAACTCCCAGCCTGTCCTTGAGATCGCGGATGAAGGCCTGTCGGTCGAGCTTCACCAGGACAAAAAAACCGTCGGCCGATTGGGCGGTCTTCTCGACCACATAGTGGCTGAATTCGGTCTTCTGTACCTGCTCGGAAATCCGGGTGCGGGCTTGCCGGTCGACCTTGCCGTTGTCCACCGTGACCTGGCTGTCCAGCTGGCCGGAGATGCTGACCCGCAGCCGGGCGGCGATGTCCTTCAGGCCGGCGCCCTTGGCGGCGTCGAGTTCCGGCCCCTCGCCCACGCCCCAGAACCATTCCCGGCTATCCGCCGGGGGAGAAAGCACCCAGGCGGGCACCGCGCCGGCCTGCTGCTTCGGCAACATGGTCCCACAGCCCGCGAGGGGAACAGCGAGCATCAGACAGATCAAAAAGTTACGCATTGCTTTCGGCTTCGGTTGGATCAGGCGCTTGGCTTGCGCACTGATCGGTCCACCAGAGGCGCGCACCGATATTTTGCCAGTCAACGGCTCGGCGATCATGTGAATCGGGTCACAAGCCATCGGGTCACACGCCTATACTCAGGACAAATGACGACACGCGGTCGCGTGGAAATCGGCGGAAAACGACATGCCACACGCAATTCTGCTTCCGCCTCCATCGCGCCTCGGTCATTTCTTTCCCATGATCAGGAGTAAGCCATGTCGAAAACGCAGCAATCCAACAAGGAACCCAAGAAACAGGCCTTGCTGACCCCCAAGGAAAAGAAGGCGGCCAAGATGGTCAAGAAGCACGCGGGGGATGTGGTCCCTATGGTGATCAAGCATTCCTGAGTTGCGGCTTGATTGGGGCTTCCGGGGGTTCAGGAAATTTTGGGCTCCGGCCGCCACGCTTAACTTCTAACTTCGCCGCGCGAAGTTAGCCTTCACCGAAAGCTGCCCGTCCTGGCCCTTACTTCGTAAGCGCCAGGAAAAGTTCGGGGTGAGAGCTTTTAGTTCCGGCCGCCGCTTCGCGGCTTAACGCAGGCTACGCCTGCATTAGCCTTCACTGAAAATTGCCGTTTCTTGCACTCACTTTGTGAGCGCAAGAAAGAGTTCCGGCAATTTTTCCGGCAGGCGCTGGATGTTGTCGATCACCGTGTACTGGCGGCCGAAGATACCGCTCACATACTCGTCGGCCTTCGGGTCCAGGCTGATGCAGTAGGTGAAGATGCCATCCCGGTCGAGTTCCTTCACGGCCTGGCGGGTGTCCTCGATGAGCAGTTGTTCGTCGTGGGTGTCCACGTCGCTGGGCTGGCCGTCGGTGAGGATGAGCATGAGCTTCTTGTCGGCCTTGCGGGCTTCCAGGTAATGGCCGGCATGGCGCATGGCGGCGCCCATGCGAGTGGACCAGCCGGCCTGCATGGCGGCCAGGCGGCCCTTGGGCTCGTCGCCCCAGCGTTCGCCGTAGCCCTTGATGTGCAGGTAGCGCACGTCGTGGCGGGTGTTGGAGTGGAAGCCGGCGATGGCGAAGGGATCGCCCAGTTGCTCCACCGCCCAGGCCAGCAGGGAGACGGCTTCCTGGCTCAGTTCGAGAATGGTCTGCTCTGATCCGGATGCCTTCTCGTTGAGGGATTCCGACAGGTCCAGCAACAGCATGACGGCGATGTTGCGGCCGTCGGTGCGGTGGCTCATGTTGATGCGCGGGTCCGGGTTGGCGCCACCCTTGAAGTCGATGAGGGAGCGGATGGCCACGTCCAGGTCCAGTTCGCTGCCTTCCTCCTGGTAGCGGATGCGGATCTTGTCCTGGGGTTTGAGCAGGTCGAGGATGCGCTTCAGGCGCTTGGCCAGGGCGCCGTGCTTTTCCAGCAGCCTGTCGATGTCGGCGGGGTTGCCCTTGGGGTGCAGGGCCTCGTAGACGCTGACCCAGTCCGGACGATAGGTGAGGCTCTTGTAGTCCCACTCGGGGTAATGGCGCGGCGGCAGGCCCTTGAGTTCCTCGCCCGGCTCCAGCTTGCGCTTGGCATCGAAGGCCTCCTCCTCGTCGCCCTCCTCAATGAATTTCCACATCTGGCGGTTGTCGTCGCGATAGTCCACCACGGTGTCGGCGAAGTGGATCTTGGCGAGCTGGTCGCTCTGGCGGCGGGTCTTGGCGACGTAGGAGAGGGCCAGGGCGGCGATGTCCTTCGTGCTCGACGTGCCTTCGGCCATGAGGGCGTGGAAGCGTGCGACGAAATCGAGCAGGTCGGCGTCCCGGTAGCCATGGTCCGGGTCCAGCAAGGCGCGGGACAGCATGGCCATGCGGTGGCGCAGGCAGGAGGTGGTTTCCGGGTCGCAGGCGTCCGCGGCGGGTTTCGGGTGCAGGGCCAGGAAAATGCGGCGCAAGCCGGGGTATTCCCGGCACAGCAGGGTTTCGACGCGGCAGTCCTCGAAGAACTCCACCGCCATGCGCTGGAACGGGCTCCAGTTGTCGGCGATCTGGGCCTCGGTCCAGCGCCGGTGGCCGACCATGTGGGCGAGGGTGGCGCGGTAGCGGTCGAGGCCGGAAATCTGGCCTGCGTCGTCGTAAACATCCGGAATCCGCATGCCCAGCTTGTCGAAATAGGGCACCGGCTTGCGCAGTTCGTCAAAGGCGGTGGAGTACGGCACCAGTTGCTCAGATTCCCGCCAGAGACCGCGCAGATACAGATCCAGCTTGCGCTCCACGTCCATGAACAGGGTGCCGTGGCGCTCCCGTTGCAGCACGGCGCGGCTGTCGGCGGACTGGACGGTGAAGTAGTCCTTCTGCCGCTCGGGATGGGTGCGGTAATTGCGGATGCCGTATTCCACCCAGTTCTTCAGCCCGGCGAGGCTGAGCTGGGACAGCAGGAACGGCGCCTGGGTGAAGAAGTCGGGCAGGCCGGGGCTGGGGAAGGTGGTGTGGTGGCCATGGATGGAGCCGGTGGTGCGCTCCAACATGTCCAGGGCGATCTCCAGGTAATCCCCCATCAGCTCCCGGGAATGCAGGCGGCGGGCGACCGGCGCCAGGGTTTGCAGGAAGGGGGTGATGGCCTTGCCGTTGGGTGACTTCTGCATCTTCATGACGAAGGCCATTACTTCGGGCAATGCAGCTTCGTCGCCAATGGCCTTGGCAACGGAAGGCCATTCCTCCAGGAACACCAGCAGGGGTTCGACGCCGCGCCCCAGCTTGCCGATGACGCGGGCGGCATCCAGGTAATGGTGGATGTCCTCCCGGGTGAGGATGGCCAGGGCTTCCGCCATGACGTCCTCGAACACGTCCTCCACCTGCTTGAAGCGGGTGTCGAGCTGGGCCCAGTAGGCCTGCATCAGGGGGTGCTGGTAGGCGGTTTCGGCGTTGGTCATGGGCATGGACCGGGAGCGTTCTCCCCCCTTTCACAAAGGGGGGCTGGGGGGGATTTTGCGTGGTTGGAATAGGGACATGTGGCCGAAATCCCCCCTGTCCCCCCTTTGAGAAAGGGGGGAACCCTTCGCCAGGCGCGGGAGGTGGGTTGTCGCATCACGCAAACGTCGCGTCGATGGCGTGATCCAGGGTCTCGCGGATGTCCGCGTCGTCGGTGATCGGCCGCACCAGGGCCATGCGGCAGGCATCCATGGGCTCGACGCCGTCCTTGATCAGGGTGGCGGCGTAGACCAGCAGGCGGGTGGAGATGCCTTCGTCCAGGCCGTGGCCCTTCAGGTTGCGGGCGGTCTGGCCAATCTTCACCAGCTTGCCGGCGGTGGCTTCGTCGAGGCCGGTTTCCTTGGCCAGGATGGTGGTTTCCAGGGTGGCATCCGGATAGTCGAAATCGAAGGCGGTGAAGCGTTGTTTGGTGGATTGCTTCAGGTCCTTCATGAGGGACTGGTAGCCGGGGTTGTAGCTGATGACCAGCTGGAAGTCGGGATGGGCGTGGATCAGCTCACCCTTCTTGTCCAGGGGCAGGGTGCGGCGGTGGTCGGTGAGGGGGTGGATCACCACGGTGGTGTCCTGGCGCGCCTCGACGATCTCGTCCAGGTAGCAGATGGCGCCGATGCGGGCGGCGACGGTGAGGGGGCCGTCCAGCCAACGGGTGCCGTTGGCTTCCAGCAGATAGCGACCCACCAGGTCGGAAGCGGTCATGTCCTCGTTGCAGGCCACGGTGATCAGGGGCTTGTTCAGCTTCCAGGCCATGTATTCGACGAAGCGGGATTTGCCGCAGCCGGTGGGGCCCTTGACCATGACCGGCAGGCGGTTGCGGTAGGCAGCTTCGTAGAGCTGAACCTCCTTGCCCTGGGCCTGGTAGTAGGGTTCCGTGTGGATTTTGTATTGCTCTTTGTCGGTCATTGGTAACTCCTTGTCCTCCCCCTTTGCAAAGGGGGATTGAGGGGGATTTTCAGGTGTCGGCAATCACACCGTTTCCAAATCCCCCCTAACCCCCCTTTAAGAAAGGGGGGAATCCAACCCGCAAGCAAAACGCCCCCAGCGAACCGGGGGCGTTTCTTACTGCTTCATTGCGTACTTCAGCTTACTTGTGCACGCCCAGCTTTTCACGCCAGCCGGGGTACAGCTTGTCGGCGTCACCAGGGAACGATTCGAAGGCACGGGCGAATTCCTTGTGCTCTTTCGCGTATTCGATCGGATCGGCGCCGGCCTTCCAGCACTCGTAGGACTGACGCAGGGAGATCGCGCCGGCGGCCGGGCTGTCGATGTGGCCGTAGGAGCCGCCACCGGAGGTGTTGATGACGTTGCCGTGACCCAGGTTCTCGAAGAAGCCGGGCAGACGCAGGGCGTTCATGCCGCCGGAGATGATCGGGGTGGTGGGCTTCATGCCGTACCACTTCTGGTAGTAGACCGGGCCCTGGCACTCGTCGCGCTCGATCATGTAGGCGATGATCTTGTCGGAGGTCTCGCCTTCCATCTTGCCGTAGCCCATGGTGCCAACGTGGATGCCGGAAGCGCCTTGCAGACGGGACATCTTGGCCAGCACGAAGGCGGTGTAGCCGCGCTTGGCGGACGGGGAAGTCACGGCGCCGTGGCCGGCGCGGTGGTAGTGCAGGTACTGGCTGGGGTACTGACGACGGGCGGTGGTCACCATGCCGGGGCCGCCGACGTAACCGTCGACCAGGAAGGCCAGCTTGTCGGCATCGGGACCGAAGGTTTCCAGGCCGAAATCGGCACGCGCCATCATTTCGTAGTGGTCGTCGGCGGTGATGTTCAGGGAGAACAGCTTGGCCTGGCCGGTTTCGTCCTGGGCGCGCTTCATGGAGTCATACACCAGCGGCAGCACTTTCTTCAGCGGGCAGAACACCTGGTTGCCTTGCGGTTCGTCGTTCTTGATGAAGTCACCGCCGAGCCAGAACTGGTAGGCGGCTTTGGCGAAAGGCTCGGGACGCAGGCCCAGCTTGGGCTTGATGATGGTGCCGGAGATGTAGCCGCCATCCTTGATCGGACGGCCGAGGATGCGCCACATGTCGGAGATGTCGCGGGACGGGCCGTCGAACATCTGGATGGCGCGGGCGGGCACGTAGAAGTCGATCATCTTGGCATGCTCGATGTCGCCCATGCCCTGGTTGTTGCCGATGGCCAGGGTGAGGAAGGAAACCAGCATGAAGCGGCCGTCGGTGACGTTGCGGTCGAACAGCTCGATCGGATAGGCGATGCGCATATCCTCGCCGGCTTCGTCGATGTAATAGACCAGCGCGTCCACGCCCTTGGTGAAGTCGTCGGTGGTGGAGACTTCCACGTTGGTGCCGGTGGAGGACTCGGCGGCGAAGTGGGCGGCGGCTTCCAGGTAACCATAGCCAGCCTTGGGCTTCATCTTGTAGGCGACGAGAATGTGCTTCTCGCCCTTCATCAGATCTTCTTCCTTGAGGCTGAGGTCGGAATAACGCGCGGACTGATCCATGACTTGCTCCTTAAAAGATATGAATGTGGCCTTTTGGCCGACACCACGATTCGGCAATGACCTACTCGGGATGGGGTGAACTATAAAGACCCCATTACATAAGGGAAAATCATGATTTTTGATGCCATGCATAACCTATTGCTTATAATCCTGGCATGTTGCATCTGACCCTCCGCCAACTCCAGGTTTTCGAATCCGCCGCGCGCCATCTCTCCCTGTCGCGGGCGGCGGAGGAACTGCATCTGTCCCAGCCCGGCGTCTCCATGCAGATGAAGAAGCTGACCGAGGCCGTTGGCCAGCCCCTCATGGAGCAGAACGGCAAACGGGTGCAACTCACCGACCAGGGCCAGGAACTGGTGGCCGCCAGCCGGGAAATCCTGGGCGCGCTGAAGCGTTTCGAGCTCTCCCTGGTGGCCCGTCAGGGGCTGACCAAGGGTTCCTTGCGCCTGGTGGCGATCTCCACCGCGACGTATTTCGTGCCCCGTCTTCTGGGGGAATTCGCCCAGCTACATCCCGGCGTGAAGGTCTCCCTGCGGGTCACCAACCGGGAGCAGGTGCTGGAGACCCTGGCGGCCGGGCTGGAGGATCTCTACATTCTGGGACAGCCGCCGGAGGGCCTGGCGGTCACCGCCATTCCGTTCATGGATAACCCCCTGGTCGTTCTGGCCGCGCCGGACCACCCCCTGGCCCATAAAAAGCACATATCCCTGGCCCGGCTGGCGGAGGAGCCCTGGCTGTTGCGGGAACCCGGCTCCGGGACGCGCAAGGCCGTGGAGCGCATCTTCGCCGAGAACGGACTATCCCTCACGCCGCGCATGGAACTGGGCAACAACGAGGCCATCAAACAGGCCGTGCTCACCGGGCTGGGCATCTCCGTCCTGTCGCGCCACACCCTGGCCCTGCACGATCCGGCCCAGTTCGCCCTGCTCGACGTGCAAGGCTTCCCCATCATCCGCCAGTGGTACGCGGTGTATCCCGCCGGGCGCCAGCGCACGGTGGTGGCGCGTACCTTCCTGGATTTCCTGCTTTCTCATGGAACCCGCAATGACGCCGTCAAAACCTAAACCCAAGAACACCCTGCGGCCTACCGGCAAGCGTCCAGGCCCGGCGACCCCACAGACGTCGACCCAGGCCGCGACCCTGGACCTGGCTCCCACCATCGAGGCCCTGGGACTGGTCCTGGAAATGGATCGCCCGGCCGATGTGAAGCTTTCCGGCTTTTTCCGCAACTATCCCAAGCTGGGCAGCCGCGACCGGGCCTTCATCGCCGAGGCGGTGTACGGCGTGTTGCGCCACCTGCGCAGCCTGCAAGTCCTGGCCGCGCCGCCGACGCCGCGCCGCCTGCTGCTGGCCTGGCTGGCGCGCCACGGCGGCCGCAATCTGCGGGAATTCGAGGCCCTGGCGCACAAGGACGACCTGGAATGGCTGCGCGGCCTGAAGGGCGCGAAACTGGACGATCAACCCGAGGCGGTGCGCCTGGATCTGCCGGACTGGCTGCATGAGCGCCTGCGCGCCCAGTCCGGCGACCATCTGCCCGACCTGATGGCCGCCCTGAACAGCCCGGCCCCCCTGGACCTGCGCGTCAACACCATCAAGGCCGACCGGGACGACCTGCTGGCCGCGCTGGCGCGCGACGGCCTGCCCGCGACAGCCATGCCCTACTCGCCCTTGGGGCTGCGCCTGCAAGGCAAGCCGGCCCTGCAAAAACATCCGCGTTTCCTGGACGGTAGTTTCGAGGTCCAGGACGAGGGCAGCCAGTTGCTGGGCCAGTTGCTGGCGCCGCGCCGGGGCGAGATGGTGTGCGATTTCTGCGCCGGCGCCGGCGGCAAGACCCTGCTGCTGGGGGCGATGATGCACAGCACCGGCCGCCTCTATGCCTTCGACGTGTCGGAAAAACGCCTGGCCAAACTGAAACCGCGTCTGGCCCGTTCCGGGCTGTCCAACGTCCAGGGACTGCTCATCGCCCACGAACGGGACACCAAGGTGAAGCGCCTGGCCGGCAAGTTCGACCGGGTGCTGGTGGATGCGCCCTGCTCCGGCCTGGGCACCCTGCGCCGCAACCCGGACCTGAAATGGCGCCAGACACCGGAATCGGTAACGGAACTGACCGCCAAGCAGGCCGCCATCCTTACCGCCGCCGCCAGCCTGGTGAAAACCGGCGGCCGCCTGGTCTATGCCACCTGCAGCCTGCTGACCGAGGAAAACGAGGCCATCGTCGAGGCCTTCCTGGCCCGGCATGGTGATTTCCGCCCCACGCCCGTCAGCGAATTGCTCGCCGCCCAGAAAATCCCCCTGGAGATGGGCCGCTATCTGCGCCTGGATCCGGCCAGCCATGGCACGGACGGCTTCTTCGCCGCCGTGCTGGAACGGGTGGCATGAAGCCGGCAACTCCGCTTCTCGTGCTCCTGCTTGCGGCCGGCCTTCACGTCCGGGCCGGCGAACCCCTCCTGCTCGGTGCCCGGGGCACCGCCCAGGTAGCCTTCACGCCCGGCGACGATGCCGGCGCCCTGGTGATGGATGCCATCTCCAGGGCCAGGAAGCAGATCCTGGTGCAGACCTACAGCTTCACCCACAAGGGCATCGCCGAGGCCCTGGCGGCGGCCGGGCGGCGCGGCGTCGACGTGCGGGTGATCGCCGACCGCCAGCAGATGGAAACCATCGCCACCAGCCTGGTGGTCTGGCTGGCCGAACAGGGCGTGCCGGTCTGGATCGACGCGGACCATGCCGCCGCCCACAACAAGGTGATGGTCATCGACAACGGCACGGCGGACGCCGCCGTGATCACCGGCTCGTTCAATTTCACCCACGCCGCCCAGTTCCGCAACGCGGAGAACCTGCTGATCCTGCGCGGCCACGGCACCCTGGCCGAGGCCTATGCCGCCAACTGGCGCAGGCACAAAATCCATGCACTGCCCCTGGGCAACCGACGGGAATCGCCATGAACACCACGAACAACCTGGACAACCTGGACAGCCTGATCGCCCCGCTGATCGCCAACCTCGGCAATGCCGCCATGCTCACCGAAATCGCCGTGCTGGCATCGTTCGCCGTGGCCACCTGGTTCGGCGTGGGCCTGTTGCGGCGTCGGCTCGCCCAAACCGAGGGCCCCCACGGCCATCTCACCGGTTCGGACTGGCATCGCCTGATCCTGCCCGCCGCCCTGTTGCCGTCGGTGCTCATCGGCCGCGCCATTCTGGGGAAATGGCAGGACGTGCATCTCTTCAACCTGGCCATGCCCCTGCTGCTGTCCTTCATCGCCATCCAGGGCTGCTTCTTCGTGCTGCGCCGCATCCTGACACCCAGCCGCGCCCTGCATGTCGTGGAAAGATCCGTATCCTGGCTGGTCTGGATCATCTTCGCCCTGCACCTCACCGGCTACCTGGACGAGGTGGTCGCCGCCCTGGACGCCGTCGGCTTCGACGCCGGCAAGCAGCATCTGTCCCTGTATACCCTCCTGGTGGGACTTCTGTCCGTCACGGTCACCCTGATGATCGCCCTCTGGCTGGCCCATCTGCTGGAGAGCCGCCTGATCGGCGCCATGCCCCTGACCCCCAACCTGCGCGTGGCTTTCAGCAAGCTGTCCCGGGGCTTGTTCATCGTACTGGCCATCCTGGTCGCCCTGCCCCTGGTGGGCATCGACATCACCGTGCTGTCGGTATTCGGTGGCGCCCTCGGCGTGGGCCTGGGCCTGGGCTTGCAGAAGATCGCCGCCAATTACGTGTCCGGCTTCACCCTGCTGCTCGATCAATCCATCCGCATCGGCGACATGGTCCAGGTGGACAAGCACTACGGCGAGGTCAAGGAAATCGCCACTCGTTACACCGTGCTGCGCAGCCTGGATGGCAGCGAAAGCATCATCCCCAACGAAACCATGATCACCAATCCGGTCATCAACAAGAGCCTGACCGATAAGGACAACCAGATCCTGCTGCCGGTCCAGGTGGCCTACGGTTCCGACCTGGGCCGGGTGCGCGACCTGCTGCTGGAAATCGCGGATGGCAACGACCGGGTGCTTGAGACCCCCGCGCCCCAGGTCCGGCTGCAATCCTTCGGTGAAAACGGCATCAACCTGGAACTGGTGGTCTGGATCCGCGACCCCGAGGAAGGGGAAGCCAATCTTCGCTCCCAACTCAACTGGTCGGTCTGGGGCACGTTCCAGCGGGAACGGATCGAAATCCCCTTCCCCCAGCGGGTCATCCACGTGGCCGGGCAACCGATTTCCTTTACCCCCGACAGGCTCCCGGGACGGGCGTAGAATTCAAATTCCATTTCTGAAACAGCGCATTACATGTCCCACTATGTCAACGGACTCATCGACCTCCCCTGGTGGGGGTACGTGGTCGTCGCCCTGGCGCTGACCCATATCACCATCGCCAGCGTCACCATCTTCCTGCACCGGACCCAGGCCCATCGCGCCCTGGATCTCCACCCCATCGCCGGCCATTTCTTCCGTTTCTGGCTGTGGCTCACCACCGGCATCGTGACCAGGGAATGGGCCAGCATCCACCGCAAGCACCACGCCAAGTGCGAAACCCCGGAGGATCCCCATAGCCCGCAGGTCCTGGGCATCCGCAAAGTGCTGCTGGAAGGCGCCGAGTTGTACCGGGCGGAGGCCAAAAACCGGGAAACCCTGGAACGCTACGGGCGGGGAACCCCGGACGACTGGCTGGAGCGAAATCTGTACACCCCCCATTCCAGCCTCGGCATCACCCTCATGCTGGCCATCGACGTGCTCCTGTTCGGCCCCCTCGGCGTCACCCTCTGGGCCGTGCAGATGCTGTGGATCCCCATCACCGCCGCCGGCATCATCAACGGTGTCGGCCATTACTGGGGTTACCGCAACTTCGCCTGCGAGGATGCCAGCACCAACATCCTGCCCTGGGGCATCCTCATCGGCGGCGAGGAACTCCACAACAACCACCACGCCTACGGCAGCTCGGCCAAGCTCTCCAACCGCTGGTACGAGTTCGACATCGGCTGGCTCTATATCCGCATCCTGGAAATCCTGGGCCTGGCCAGTGTCAAGAAGGTGGCGCCCAAGGTGCGCTGGGGCGAGATCAAGCACTTCTGCGATACCGACCTGCTGCACGCCATCATCACCCACCGCTACGACGTGCTCACCCGCTACCGCCGGGGCATGAAACAGGCCTACGCCCAGGAGCTGGAGAAACTGCGCGGCAACTTCCCCGACATGGCCAAGGTGTGGCGCTGGCTCAATCTGGAACAAGGAGCGTTGCAGCCGAGCGAAAGGGCGGAACTGCTCTCGGTTCTGGCCCAGAGCGACCGGCTCAAGACCCTCTACCAGATGCGCCAGGATCTCGCCGCCCTGTGGGGCCGCTCCACCGCCAGCAGCGAACAACTGGTGCGCCAGCTCCAGGACTGGTGCCAGAGGGCCGAGGCCAGCGGCATCGAGGCCCTGTCCCAGTTCTCCCGGCGTTTACGCTGTTACGCCTGACCCATCACCAGGGTCGGGTTCAGGGCTCGATGGATTTCAGTTGCAGGTCGAGGATGCGCAATTGCCGGTCGATGTCCCGGATCGCGGGATGCTGATCGGTCATCCTGGTCATCAGCCTGACCCGCTCCGCGGTCAGTCTTTCCCTGTGTTCCAGGATGTCCTCGCGCGTGCGCAGGGGCGCCTGGACCTGGGGGCGGCTTTCCAGCAGTTCGACGCGGCGCTCGATATCATTCAGCCGCTGCTCGATCCGGGTCGTGTCGGAAGCCGGCGGCGGCGTGGTTTGCGCGCACGCGGTCAACAGCGGCAGCGCGCACAGCAGGACGCGCGTCTTGCTGGAAATACCGTGAATCATGGTTCGCTCCTTCCTTTCGCGATCATCCGCGGACTTATCCGCCATGGGATTATCGTGAACCCTTTCCCACGAATAAAAAACCCCGCCGGAGCGGGGTTTTTTATTCGTGGGAGAACCGCTTACTTCACCGCTTACTTCAGCTTGGTTTCCTTGTAAGCCACATGCTTGCGGGCGACGGGATCGAACTTGCTGATCTCCATCTTGCCGGGCATGGTCTTCTTGTTCTTGGTGGTGGTGTAGAAGTGGCCGGTGCCCGCGGAGGACTCCAGCTTGATTTTTTCGCGTCCGCCTTTAGCCATGATCGTTCTCCTTACAGCTCGCCGCTGGCGCGCAGATCGGCCAGGACGACATCGATGCCCTTCTTGTCGATCAGGCGCAGGCCGGCGTTGGAAAGACGCAGACGCACCCAACGGTTCTCGCTTTCCACCCAGAAACGGCGGTACTGGAGATTGGGCAGGAAACGACGCTTGGTACGGTTGTTGGCGTGGGACACATTGTTCCCCACCATCGGCTTCTTGCCGGTGACCTGACACACACGGGCCATGATGAATACCCCTGGAAATTGCTGAATCGGAAAGTCGGCCTTTATACACGAAGCCGCCGAAATGGTCAAAGCCAACCGCGCTCGGCGAAGGACAACCCGCTCCCGCCGGCGACGATGAAATGGTCCAGCACCTTCACGTCCACCAGGCCCAGGGCGGATTTCAGCTGATCGGTGAGCCAGCGGTCGGCCTGACTCGGCTCCGCCACGCCGGAGGGATGGTTGTGGGCCAGGATCACGCCGGCGGCGTTGTGGGCCAGAGCGCGTTTGACGATTTCCCGGGGATAGACCGAAGTCTGGGTCAGGGTGCCGCGAAACAGTTCTTCCGATTCGATGACCCGGTTCTGGGCATCCAGGAACACCGCCACGAACACCTCGTGGCCCAGGCCGGAGAGTTTGAGACGCAGCCAGTCGCGCACCGCCTTGGGGGAATTGAGGGCATCGCCGGCGCGCATGTCCTCGCCCAGGGCGCGCCGGGACATTTCCAGGACGGCCTGCAACTGGGCGTACTTGGCCGGCCCCATGCCGGGAAAGGCGCTGAACGCGGCCTGTTCCGACGCGAACAGGCGGGTCAGGCCGCCGAAATGGTTCAGCAGATCCCGGGCCAGATCCACCGCGCTTTTTCCGGTGACGCCCACGCGTAAAAAAATCGCCAGTAGTTCCGCGTCGGACAGGGCCGCGGCGCCGCGCGCCAGAAGCTTTTCCCGGGGCCGGTCGCCCTCGGGCCAGTCGGTGATCGCCATGCCACCCTCCCTTGTTTATTTGGGGAGGATTATGCCTCCAGCAGGCTGATCCAGTGCACCACGGGTACGCCGCTGGCGGCGGCCAGGTGGGACTGGCAACCGATGTTGGCGGTGGCGATGAGCTCCGGGCCGCGCGCTTGCAGGTTGGAGAGCTTGCGCTGGCGCAACTGGCCGGCGATCTCCGGTTGCAGCAGGGAATAGGTACCGGCGGAGCCACAACACAGGTGACTTTCTTCCACCGGCAGCAGTTCATGGCCCAGGCCGGTCAGGATGCCTTCGATGACGCCGCGTACCTTCTGGCCATGTTGCAGGCTGCACGGGGGATGGAAGGCGACACGGCGCGGGGCGCCGGACCTGAGGGAGGACAAGTCCTCCCGCGCCAGCACTTCCGACAGATCCCGGGTCAGCGCCGATACCTTCGCCGCCTTCTCCGCGTAGCCCGGATCATCGCGCAGCAGGTGGCCGTATTCCTTCACCAGGCTGCCGCAGCCGCTGGCGGTCATGACGATGGCTTCGAGGCCGCCGCCCTCCCCGGCCTCGATATGGGGCCACCAGGCATCGATATTGCGACGCATGGCCGCCTTCGCCGCTTCCGGGGCGGCCAGGTGCTGGTCGATGGCGCCGCAGCAGCCGGCTTCCGGCGCGGCGACCAGGCGGATGCCCAGGCGGTCCAGGACCCGCGCGGCGGCGGCGTTGGTTTCCGGGGCCAGGACCGGCTGCACGCAGCCCTCTAGGATCAGCATGCGGCGCTGATGTTCCCCCCTTTGCAAAAGCCCCCGTTCGGGGATAAAGGGGGCTGGGGGGATATGCCCCCGCAAGCTCGCCGGCAGCGCCCAGCGGACACCACGGCCCAGCTTGAGCAGGGCGCCGAACACGTTGCCGCTGGCCAGCGACCGCCGCAATCCGGCGCGCACCAGTTGCTGGCTGGCAGGGCGCGGGCTGAGCCGATCCACCATCTCCCGGCCGATGTCGATGAGCCGGCCGTATTGGACGCCGGAGGGACAGGTGGTCTCGCAATTGCGGCAGGTCAGGCAACGGTCCAGGTGATCCCGGGTCACGGCGCTCACCGGCCGGCCTTCCAGCATCTGCTTCATCAGGTAGATGCGCCCGCGCGGGCCATCCAGCTCGTCGCCGAGCAACTGGTAGGTGGGGCAGGTGGCGTTGCAGAAACCGCAATGCACGCAGGAACGCAGGATGGATTCGGCTTCCTTGCCCTGGGGGGTGTCGCGGATGAAATCGGCTAGCTTGGTCTGCATCAGAGTCCCTCGTACAGCCGGCCGGGGTTGAAGATGGCGTGGGGGTCCAGGGCCAGCTTCAAGCGTTGGTGCAGGGCCAGCATGGCCGGCGCCAGGGGCTGGAACACCTCGCCCCGGCCATCGTGTCCCCGGAACAGGGTGGCGTGGCCGCCCATTGCGGAGACCCGCCGGCGCAGGGTTTCGGCGGGCAGGTCGGTGCGCAGCCAGCGCAGGGCACCGCCCCATTCGGTCAGGATTTCCCCCGGCAGGTTCAGGGCCGGGGCGGCGGCGGGCAGGGAAATGCGCCAGAGCGTCCCTTCACCCTGGAAAAACGGGAGGGTCTGTTCCCGCGCGGCCAGCCAGGGGGATTCCGCGATCTCGTCGCCGCCCAGTCGGTCCAGGGCGGCCTGGACGCCCTGGCCGCTGCCGCACAGGCGCACATGGAGGCGGCCGGCGTGATACAGGGTGCCGCTCAGGGACAGGGGCAGACGGCCCCATGCGATCTGGCGCGCGGCGGCGGCTTCGGCACCCAGTTCGAACACCCGGGTGCGTTCCTCGGCCGGGCGCGGCAGGACTTTCAGCGAGACTTCCAGCAGCACGCCCAGGGCGCCGAGGGCGCCGGCCATGAGGCGCGACAGGTCGTAGCCCGCCACGTTCTTCATGACCTGGCCGCCAAAGCGCAACACCTCGCCGCGCCCGTTGAGCAGCTTCACGCCCAGCACCGCGTCGCGCGCCGACCCGCCCCAGGGCCGGCGCGGCCCGGACAGGCCGGCGGCCACCATGCCGCCGAGGGTGGCGTTCGGACCGAAGTGGGGTGGCTCGAACGGCAGCAGTTGCCCGTTCCGGGCAAGCAAGGCCTCGATTTCCGCCAGCGGCGTGCCGGCCCGGGCGGTGATCACCAGTTCCGAGGGCTCGTAGCTGACGATGCCGCGATGGCCGGAAACGTCCAGTAATTCACCCTCGCAATGACGTCCGTAGAAGTCCTTGCCGCCGCCACCCCGTATGCACAGGGGCATTTTGTTGGCCGCGGCCCGCAGGACACGTTCGCGGAGCTCTGCTTCGTCATGCATCGCGGCGCTCCCTCCCCCTTGACGGGGGAGGGTTGGGGTGGGGGTGTGGCGGCCTCAACGCCGCAAGGATGGATTCGAGCACGGCCTCGGTTTGATTCAGTACATCGTTGTTCCAGAAGCGCATGACACGGAACCCCTGGCTGGCCAGCCAGGCATCGCGGGTTTTGTCGGCCGGGCTATCCAGATGCTGGCCACCGTCCAGCTCCACGATCAGGCGGGCAGGCAGGCAGATGAAATCGACGATGTAGGGCCCGAGGGGAAACTGGCGGCGAAATTTGTGGCCATCCAGATGGTGCATGCGCAGGGAACGCCAGAGATGACGCTCAGCTTCAGTCATGTTCTTGCGGAGGGCGCGGGCCAGGGAGGTGAACTTGGCGGGGGATTTCACCCCCACCCCAACCCCTCCCCCGTCAAGGGGGAGGGGCTGAACCTCGAGCGCGGCAGGGGTTCTCCCTCCCCCTTGACGGGGGAGGGTCGGGGTGGGGGTGACACGTCTTGTCATCTCTAAAACCTCGGCAACTCGGGAAAAGGCAGATTCCCACCCTGCACGTGCATGCGGCCCAACTCCGCGCAGCGATGCAGCGTGGGCACGGCCTTGCCCGGATTGAGCAGGCCGTCCGGGTCGAAGGCGGCCTTGACGGCGTGGAACTGGGCCAGCTCTTCCGAACTGAACTGGCTGCAGGTGGCGTCCAGCTTTTCCACGCCGACGCCGTGTTCGCCGGTGACGGTGCCGCCCACCTCCACGCACAGCTTGAGGATGTCGGTGCCGAAATCCTCGGCCTGCTTCATCTCGCCGGGCTGGTTGGCGTCGAACAGGATGAGGGGATGCAGGTTGCCGTCGCCGGCATGGAACACGTTGGCCACGCGCAGGCCGTATTGAACCGACAGCTCGGCGATGCGGGCCAGCACATGGGCCAGGTGCTGGCGCGGGATGGTGCCGTCCATGCAGTAGTAATCCGGGCTGATGCGGCCGACGGCGGGGAACGCGCCCTTGCGGCCGGCCCAGAACTTCAGGCGCTGGGCCTCGTCCTGGGCGGTGCGCACTTCCGTGGCGCCGGCCTCCATGAGCACCCGGCGCACGGCCATGATCTGCTCCGAGACCTCGGCGTTGGCGCCGTCCAGTTCGCATAAGAGAATGGCGGCGGCCTCCACCGGGTAACCGGCGTGGACGAAATCCTCGGCGGCGCGGATGGACAGGTTGTCCATCATCTCCAGGCCGGCGGGCAGGATGCCGGCGCCGATGATCCTGGCCACCGCCGCCCCCGCCGACTCCACGGAATCGAAGGCCGCCAGCACCACCTGGGCCCGTTCCGGCTTCACCAGCAACTTGACGGTGACTTCCGCCACCACGCCGAGCAGGCCCTCCGAGCCGGTCATCAGGGCGAGCAGGTCGTAGCCGGGGCTGTCGAGAGAAGACAGGCCGATGTCCAGCAGCTCGCCGTCCATGGTCAGCACCTTCAGGGCCAGCAGGTTGTGCACGGTGAGACCGTATTTCAGGCAGTGCACGCCGCCGGAGTTTTCCGCCACGTTGCCGCCGATGGAACAGGCGATCTGGGAGGACGGGTCCGGCGCGTAATAGAGGCCGTGGGGCGCGGCGGCCTCGGAGATGGCCAGGTTGCGCACGCCGGGCTGAACCCGGGCCAGGCGGTTGTCCGGATCGATTTCCAGAATCCTGTTGAAGCGGGCCAGGGACAACACCACGCCGTCGGCCAGGGGCAGGGCGCCGCCGGACAGGCCGGTGCCGGCGCCCCGCGCCACCACGGGAACCCGGTGTTCGCGGCAGACGCGCAGCACGGCCTGGGCCTGCGCCAGGGTTTCCGGCAGACACACCGCCAGGGGCACCTGGCGGTAGGCGGACAGGCCGTCGCACTCGTAGGGGCGCAGGGCCTCGGCTTCCACCAGCAGGGCGTTCGCCGGCAGGGCGGCGCGCAGATCAGACAGGAAGGCAGGCGTCATGACGCGCATTATGCCGGCTGGAGGCTGTAGCCATGCCGGCGCCCGCCAATCGGCGGAACACCGTGGCCAGGGCATCGTCGTCGCCCACGTTGCCAGGGAAGATCACCACCGGCAGATCCGGGAAACGGGGATGGTCGGCCGGGCAGCGCACCACCGAGCAGCCGGCCAGGACCTGGCCCAGAACCCGGGCGGTCTTCAACTCCAGGCCGTGCGAGAGCACGTCGTTGGAGGTGATGCCACCCTTGCTGATGAGGAAGCCCAGGGTCGCGGGCAGGCCGCGCACCACGTCCATCAGGAAGGCGGACACCGCCTCGCCGAAGGCAAGACGGGCGGCCTGATCCGGAAAACGGCGCTCCTCACGGCTGGTGAAGATCACCGGCGTCAGGCCCCGGGCATGGGCGGCGGCGGCCCGGGCCAGGAGGTCCGCAAGCAGGCCCTCCCGATGGGTCGGGATGCGGTCCACATCTACCTCCAAAGACGCCACGCCGGGCTCCTTCAGGAGGTGTTCCAGTTGGGCCGTGGTCTTTTTTACATGGGAGCCGACGATGACCGCGCCGGGCCGCTGGCCGCGCACATAGGCCCCCATGGCCCCGGCCGCCACCGGCTGGAGCGGCAGCCTGGCCAGGGCGGTGAGCAGGCTGGCGGCGGAACGGAACAGGAAGCGCTTGCCTCGGGCGGCGGCGGTGCGCAACTGGCCGGCGAAACGGTCCAGGTCGGCCTGGGTCTCGGCATCCACCACGCAGCAGCGGTTGCCGGCCAGAGCCATGAGGCGCGCCGACACATCGCCGCGCACGTCTTCCAGCGTGAAGCGCTCCACCTGGCCGGCCCTGATCCGGCCGCCCGTCTTTTCCTCCACGTAATCCGGCAAGAAACTGTGGCGGTAGCCGAACACGGAATCCCGGGCGAATTCGGTTTCGTGCACCGGCGTCGGCACGCCGTTCACGTTCAGGTAATGGACGCTGTCGCGGGTGAAGCGGCCGCCCTCGAAAAAGGCCGGCACCAGGAAATGGGCGTCGAATCCACCCAAATAAGGGCCCAGTTCCCGGACCATCACATCGGTTTCCACCGGGTAATGGCCGCGCAGCGTGGAATCCGAACGGCTCACCAGGATGGGATGGATGATCCGCCCGCCCGCCGCCAGGTCCGCCAGGGCCAGCTTCAGGTTGTGGCAGACCGTCCGCGTCAACTCGTCGGCGCGCGCCGCGTCCATGCCCCGGGTATTGGTGAGGACGAAGAACAGGGGGGCGTCGTCGAGCAGGGCGGTTTGCAGGGTGGCGGCGTCCCACCGGGTCAACAGCAGGCAGGAATGGACCGTCTGGGAGCCGGTAGGGTCGTCGTCGAGGACGATGATCTTGGTTTCGGTCATGGCGGTGGATCCTCATCAAGGCGGTTCACTCCCCCCTTTGGAAAAGGGGGGGCTGGGGGGGATTCAAGGGACATTCCACGTGGGTGTACGACGAATCCCCCCTGTCCCCCCTTTTTCCAAGGGGGGAACCCTTCGATTAGCCCAGCAGCACCTTCGCCCGTGCCGCCATTGCTTCGCCGGTGAGACCGTTGAAGGCCATGATCTCGCCCGGACTGGCGGTGGTCTCGCCCCGCTTCCAGGCCAGCACGTCGCGTCTCGCGGCCCGGGTGCGCAGCATGATCGGCTCCAGGGGGCCGGAAGGCCCACCGGTGACGCCGATCAGCACATCGCCGTCGAACAGGGCGTTGAAATGGTCGTCGTCCATGAAGGTGTTGTCCGGTTCGGAAACCGTGTCCCAGGACACGTCGGTGGGCCGGTACAGGCGACGCGGGTTGGCGGCGCTGACGATGCGCACCTTGCGGCCCTCGGCTTCCAGTCTGTCCTTGGCCTCGAAAACCGGCAGCAGGGCCATGTCGCCGGTCACCGCGAACACCACGGTCCGGTCGCCGCCGGCGGATTCATATAGCGTTACCGCGCCCTTCTCGATGCCCGCCCGGGCCTGGTCCATGGTCGTGTACACCGGCAGCGGCGACTTGGAGGCGATGATGGCGATGCCCTTGTTGTAAGTGCCCAGGGCCCATTCGTAGGCCGCCTGGATCTGGTTGGCGTCGCAGGGGAACAGGGGATAGACGTTGCCGTTCCGCATCTGGGCGGCGAAGTAGTTCTCGATCTCCGGGCGCTGGTGTGTCCAGCCGTTGCGGCCCTGCTCCAGGGCGCCGGCGGTGAACATGCAGACGAAGGAAGGCGTCTTGCGGCGCAGTTCCGCCATGGCCTGGGTGACGGTCTGGACGATGGGCCAGCCGTTGATGGCGAAGCTCTCGTAGGACAGCCAGACCGAACGGGCGCCGAACAGGGCCAGTCCCGCGGCAAGGCCGGCGCAGGCGTCCTCGTTGAGGGGCTCGTAGACCTGGCCGGTGGGCTCCTGGTGGTACAGGGCGTCTTCCACCGGGTGGCGGATCTTCAGGATCTGGTTGATGTTGGCCATGGCGCTGGCCTCGTTGCCGTCGGCGTTGGTCACCACGAAATACGGGTCCACCTGGCCCACGGCGGCCACCAGGGTGCCGAAGGCGGTGGCGGGAACCTGTTTCTCGCCGGGCTGGAATTCCCGGATAGGCAGCTCGGGCAGGGGCACGATGTCCAGCACGTGCTCGGTGACGGCGGTTTTGGCGGCGGGGCCGCCGCCGGCGCGGCTGAAGTTGTCGCGCACGATCCGCCAGGCCTCCGGCGCCAGGGCGCGGCGCTGCAACCCGGCGACGATGTGCTCGGCATCCAGGGTGTCGGCCGGATACAGGTTGTGGGCCTTGGCGCCCACCTTGTGGACACCGGCGCCCTTCAGCTGCTTCAGGATCAGCACCGTGCGGCGGCCGTTCAGGGCGTGCTTCGCGGCGCTGTCGGCGGCCTGCAGGACGGCGGCGGCGAAGGCCAGGCGGCGGTCGAAGGAGAAGGCCGTGCTGTCCACGTAGGCGCCCACCTGGTCACGGTCATCGAAATTCTTGGCATCCACCAGATATACGTTCTCGAAGCCGTGGCCCTTCCAGTAGGCCGTCATCTCGGCGTTGCTCCAGGTGGTGCACATGGAATGGTGCTCCTGGCTGTAGCCGTTCCAGACCAGCACCGGCAGGTAGTTGGTCACCGTCGGGTAGGCGGTGTTGAAGTGCATCATGGCATTGAGCACATAGGGCTCGCCCATGCCGCCGTCGCCGATGGTCACCGGGAACAGGGTGCCGGGATGCAGCAGGGCCCCGGCCATGGCGAAGTGCTGGCCCTGCCCCAGTGGACCGGCGGGCGCGAGCAGGCCGGGAATGGCGCCGGACAGGTGGCCGAGCAAGCCGTGCTTCTCGCGGAAACGGTCGCGCATGTCCTGGACGGTCCTGATGCCCATTTCCTCCAGGGAGCGGTCCAGGAACATGGCCGAGTAGAAACCGGGGGCGTGGTGGCCGACTTCCGTGACGATGTTGGTGTGGCCCAGCATGACCAGGGACGCATAGGCCTCGGCGCTGGAGGCGAAGCCCCCCGGATGGCCGGAGGCCTTGGAACCGCAGATCTGCAGGGTCAGGTAGCGCAGGGCGTCGGCCGCCAGCAGGGTCTGGTAGGCGGCGGCCAGATCGCCGGCCCGCTTGATGGCCCTGGCCCCCTGGGCGATGGCCGGCTCGCCGGCGTGCTCGGTGAATCCCGGCCAGGGGGAGCCGAAGTACTGGATGCCTTCGCAGAAGGCGGGCGCGAGGGCGGAAGCTTGGGTCACGGCGTTCATGGAAGGCTCCTGTTCGGTGGGGTTTGAAATAGCCTACCGAAACAATCAACTTTTCACAATGCAGTTCATGTTTCATAATGTGAAACATGAATGAAACCAGACATTCCTCCATCCAGGTCATCGACCGCATGGTCGGCCTGCTCGACGCCCTCGCCGCCGAAGGCGATGGCACCACCCTCAAGATCCTCGCGGCGGAGACCGGGCTGCACCCCTCCACCGCCTTCCGCATCCTGGCCTCCCTGATCGAACACGGTTTCGTCGCCCGGGACGAAAGCGGCCTGTACCTGCTCGGCCCCCATCTCATGCAACTGGCGGCGAAAGTCCGCGTCGGCCTGGACGTGCGCGCGGTGGCGCGGCCGGAGATGGAATGGCTGCGCGACCAGGTGGGCGAGACGGTGAACCTCACCGTGCGCCAGGGCGACGAGATGGTCTACGTGGAGCGGGTCACCCCCAACCGCATGATGCGGGTGGAACAGGTGGTGGGCAGCCGGGCGCCCCTGCACGTCACCGCCGTCGGCAAGCTGATGCTGGGGGAGGCGGGTGCCGCGGCCATCCGCGACTACGCCAGGCGCACCAAGCTGCCCGCCTATACCGCGAATACCCGCGGCGACACGCAAGGCCTGCTGGAGGACGTGGGCGTCAGCACCGCGCGTGGCTACGCCCTGGACGACGAGGAAGCGGAACTGGGCGTCGGCTGCATCGGCGCTTTGGTGCGCGACGCCAGCGGCGCGGCGGTGGCCGGCCTGTCGGTATCGGCGCCCATGGAACGGCGCAAGCTGGACTGGGTACCCCTGGTCCAGGAAGCCGCGCGGCGGATTTCGGCGCGGCTGGGGTTTGCCGGATAAAGGCCAGAACAACGCCAAACAAGCGCCGGGTGAGCGCCGACTGAAACGGACCTACAATCCCGCCCTGCGCGCACGGCTTATTTGGGCGCGGCGTGTCGCTCTCATCAACAGGCACTGGATACCATGGAACTGAAACGCATCGTGCTCGGCGTGACCGGCGGCGTGGCCGCCTACAAGGCGGCGGAACTGGCGCGGCTGATGGTGAAGGACGGCCTCGACGTCCAGGTGGTGATGACCGAGGCGGCGCGGCACTTCGTCGGCGCCGCCACCTTCCAGGCCATCACCGGCCATCCGGTGTTCACCGACCTGTGGGACGAACGGGTGGACAACGGCATGGCCCACATCGACCTGACCCGGGGCGCCGACGCCATCCTGGTGGCCCCCGCCTCCGCCGACTTCCTGGCCAGGCTGGCCCAGGGCTCAGCCTCGGACCTGCTTTCCACCCTGTGCCTGGCCCGGGATTGCCCCCTGCTGCTGGCGCCGGCCATGAACCGGCAGATGTGGGAAGCCCCCGCCACCCGGCGCAATGCCGCCCAGCTCGAAGCCGACGGTGTCACCCTGCTGGGGCCGGACAGCGGCGAGCAGGCCTGCGGCGAAGTCGGCTTCGGCCGCATGCTGGAGCCCGACGACCTGCTGGACTCCCTGGCGGCCCGTTTCCAGCCCAAGCGCCTGAATGGCCTGAAGGTGCTGGTCACCGCCGGCCCCACCTTCGAACCCATCGACGCCGTGCGCGGCATCTCCAACACCAGTTCCGGCAAGATGGGCTACGCCGTGGCCCGGGCCGCCCTGGAGGCTGGCGCGGAAGTCACCCTGGTAACCGGTCCCACCTGCCTGACGCCGCCCCGGGACGCCCGCACCCTGCGCGTGACCAGCGCCCAGGACATGCTGAGCAAGGTCGAGGAAGCCGCCGACCACCACGACATCTTCATCAGCGTCGCCGCCGTGGCCGACTATTACGTGCTCAACCGCAGCGAGCAGAAGATCAAGAAGGACGCCCACATCCTCACCCTGGAACTGGCGCCCAACCCGGACATCCTGGCGAATATCAGCAGTCGCCCCAAACCGCCCTTCTGCGTCGGTTTCGCCGCCGAGAGCGAGAACGTGGAGGAATACGCCGAACTGAAGCGCCGCCGCAAGCACTTGCCCCTGATCGTCGCCAACGACGTCACCGAAGCCGTGGGTGCCGACGAAGTGCAACTGGTGCTGCTCGACGAGGCCGGCAAGCACGTCCTGGAAAAGGCCGACAAGCACATCCAGGCGCGCCGCCTGATCGCCCACATCGCCCAGCTTTACAACACCCGGTACCAGTGAATACAAGTAGACAGTGTGCAGTTGGCAGTCGTCAGAAAAGCCTGCTTGCGGCCCACTGCTTGCTGACGACTGACAACTGACAACTGACAACTGGAATCACATGCACGTCGACCTCAAGATCCTGGACGAACGCGTCCGCGAGCAACTTCCCCACTACGCCACCCCCGGCAGCGCCGGCCTGGACCTGCGCGCCTGTCTGGATGGGCCGATGATCCTCAACCCCGGCGAAACCAAGCTGATCCCCACCGGCCTGGCCATGCACCTGGCCGACCCGGGCTACGCCGCCGTGATCCTGCCCCGCTCGGGCCTTGGCCATAAGCACGGCGTGGTGCTGGGCAATCTGGTGGGCCTGATCGATTCGGACTACCAGGGCCAGCTCATGGTCTCCCTGTGGAACCGGGGCCAGGAAGCCTTCACCATCCAGCCCTTCGAGCGCATCGCCCAGATGGTCATCGTGCCGGTAGTCCAGGCGGTCTTCCGCGTGGTGGAGGAATTCGCGGAAAGCGACCGGGGCGAGGGCGGCTTCGGCAGCACCGGCAAGCATTGAACTGGAACGACCGCGAGAACCACCCGGGCGGAATTCCCATCACGGAACGCCGCAAACCAGATTCATCACTCATGGAGCGGGTTCCGCCATGCGAGAAATGACGATGCAAGCGAATTCGAAGTCCCTGTTGTACTTGTGGGCGATGGTTGCCGCGTATTTCTGCCTCAATGCGCTGACTCAACATGCCGTATCCGGAACCGCCGACCTGGACCAGGCGGAGCAACTGATCCTGAGCCAGGCGTTCCAGCCCGGGTATAACGCCCAGCCTCCCCTCTATACCTATCTGGCGGGCCTGGCCTTTTCCCTGGCTGGGCACGGGTTTGCGCCGCTGGCGAGCTTGAAGCCGGTTTTGTTGAGCGTGTTCGTGGGCGCCATGATCGCGGCCGGCGCCAGGTTCGGGTTTACCTGGCGGCAACAGCTCATCGCCATCGCAGGTATCGTCTTCGTGCCCCAATTCATCTGGGAGTCGCAACGGGATCTGACCCATTCCGTATTGGCCACGGCGCTTGCCGCCTGCACGTTATTGCAGGTCGTCAGGACCCGGATGCGGCCCGTCCTGGGCAATTACCTGGCGCTGGGCGTGCTGGCGGGTTTGGGTTTGCTCAGCAAATACAACTACGCGATCTTCCTGCTCGCCCTCGTGGCGGCCATGGCAACCGTTCCGCGATACCGCGCCGTGCTCGGCAACGCCCGATTTCTGGCGACGGTCTGCGTCATGGTGGCGGTCGCGGCACCCCACGCACTCTGGCTCGCCGACAATTACGCCCTTGCCAGCAGCGGCATCGAGCGGCCCCCTGGCGGCAAGGGCAATGTCCTGTCCGGCCTCGGGGTTGCCGCCACGGCGGCGTTGGCGTTCCTGACCCCGCTGTGGCTATTTTCACTCATCCTGGGCTTCGACTTCCGGCACCGGGGCGGGGACAAGAGCGACGCCGCGGATGGGCGGCTGCTGCTCAACCTGCTCGGCCTGGTGGCGGTCTGCGTCGTGCTGTTTGTCGCGCTGACGGACGCGCAACAGGTCAAGGACAGGTGGTACCAGCCCTTGCTGTTCTTTGTTCCGCTGCTGGTTGCTTACCATTCCAGACCCTCCCCGCGCGGATTTCGGATTTTTATTTCCCTGGCCGCGCTATTCGCCGTCCTGGTTGCCTTCGCGCTCCCCGCCAGAACCCTCCTCGCGGAGAGGCTGGACAAATACAGCCGCCCCAACATGCCCTATCCGGGCCTGATCAGGTCGATCGCCTCGGGAACCGAAGAACCGCGTTTCGTCCTGGCCGAGACGAAGTTGCTGGGCGGGAATGCAAGGCTGGCGTTCCCGGACGCCGGCGTCCTCGCGCCGACCTTTAACGTCAAAGTGGGCGGCATTGCGGGAAAAGGCCTCGTCATCTGCGAAACGCGCCATTGCGACAGCGAGAAATTCAGGGTCTGGCTGTGGCGGGATCATGCCATCGATGGGCGCTCGCTCGAATTCAAGGCGGCGGACATGCCGTTCAACTACGCGCCCGCGAAGAAGATGACGATCTATTGGGCGGAGGTAAGCGTACCCGGACCGGCCAGGCCCGACGGAAGCGCACGTTGAGCGCCCGCATCGACCGCCCGCATCGACCGCCGGCCAACAAGGTGATGCGGAGCGCGGCCGGTGGGCCGCGCTCCTCCCAACGCCTCAGTCCATGTAGGACTTGGCCTCCTCGCCCGGATTGGGCAAACCGGCCACCCGCCACAAGCTCCTGCAACCGCTGAACAGCTTGTGGGCCTTGTGGCGGTCCAGGCCGGCGGCGCGGCAGACCAGCCGCATCACCGGCAGGGAGCCGTGGTCGAAGAACTGCTTGCGCACGTGATTGATGACTTCCCAGTGCTTGGGGGTCAGATCGGGGATGCCGTCCAGGCGGGCGATGCGAATCGCCCGTTCCGGCGTCCAAAACTCGGGGGCGGCCAGGAAGCCGTCCGGATCGAACCAATCGACGTCTTCATGGGCGGCTGGATGGGGGTGCTGCAAAGCCGAGTTCAGCATGGTGGTCTCCTGATATTGAAATTGAAGGGTTCGCGGATTTCCGGGGCCCGGCGCCTCAGCACTGTTCCCAGGGCAGACCGTCATGGCGCCAGCCGTTGCGCGTGCTGCGATGATGGTCCTCGTCCAGTTCCCCTTCGAAACCGTAGAGCACGTTGTAGACGTCTGTGAATCCATGCTGCTCCAGGAACTCGCCGGCTTCCTTGGAGCGATTGCCCGAACGGCAGATCAGCACCACGGGGCGATGATGGGAGGCGGCGATGCGGACTTCGCCCAGGAAGCGGGGATTCAGATCCCAGTTTTCGCCTTCGTACCAGGGAATCAGCAGGGAATCCCTGGGGTGGCCGACGAACAGGAATTCCCATTCCGAGCGGCAATCGACGAACACGGCGTCCGGGTTGGCCTTGAGAAAATCGGCGGTTTCCAGGGGGGTGAGATGCTTCATGACGTTCTCCTGAATCGTGACGGGGTGGGGACAAGCTCAAACCGCCCAGCGTCGACATCGGGCATCACTCGGCGCACCCCGGCGCGCGTATCGCACAGGCACGTTCATGGGAGTCTCCTTCCTTTGATTTCATTCTATTCATTCGGCTTATATAGGCAACAATTGTTTTTATATTGATATGCGCCGCCTGGGCCCGGCTTCGCGGCCCGAACCTGTGCGGGTGATACAATCCTCGCCCATTTTTTCAGCACAGCCCCATGCCCGACCGCAGCGCCGAACTCCTCGCCCTGGCCACCCGCCGCATCCTCATCCTGGATGGGGCCATGGGCACCATGATCCAGCGCCACAGGCTGGAGGAGGCGGATTATCGCGGCGCGCGCTTCGCCGACTGGCCGAGCGACGTGAAGGGCAACAACGACCTGCTGGTGCTGACCAGGCCCGAGGTGATCCGGGAAATCCACAGCCAGTACCTGGCCGCCGGCGCCGACATCCTGGAGACCAATACCTTCAACGCCAACAGCATTTCCATGGCCGACTACGGCATGGAGGCGCTGGTACACGAGATCAACCTCGAAGCCGCGAAACTGGCCCGGAGCGTGGCCGACGAATACGACACCCCGGACAGGCCCCGTTTCGTCGCCGGCGTGCTGGGCCCCACTTCCCGCACCGCGACCCTGTCGCCGGACGTGAACGATCCCGGCTTCCGCAACGTCAGTTTCGACCAGTTGGTCGCCACCTATTACGAGGCCACCGACGGCCTGGTGAAGGGCGGCGCCGACCTGATCCTGATCGAGACGGTATTCGACACCCTGAACGCCAAGGCCGCCGTGTTCGCGGTGAAGAAGTACTTCGATGATGTTGGGCAAACCTGGCCCATCATGATCTCCGGCACCATCACCGACGCCTCCGGCCGCACCCTGTCGGGCCAGACCGTGGAAGCCTTCTGGAACAGCCTGCGCCACGCCGAGCCCCTGTCCTTCGGTTTTAACTGCGCCCTGGGGGCCAGGGAACTGCGTCAGCACGTCGAGGAGATCGCCCACAAGGCCGACTGCCTGGTATCCGCCCATCCCAACGCCGGCCTGCCCAACGCCTTCGGCGGCTACGACGAGTCGCCGCGACAGATGGCGGCACAGATCGGCGAATGGGCCCGCTCCGGCCTGCTCAACATCGTCGGCGGCTGCTGCGGTACCACCCCCGAGCACATCAAGGCCATCGCCGAGGCGGTGGCCGACTGCCCGCCCCGACAGGTGCCCGAAATCCCGCCGAAGTTGCGCCTCTCCGGCCTGGAAGCCTACAGCCTGGGCGACGGCGACCTGTTCTGCAACGTGGGCGAGCGCACCAACGTCACCGGTTCCGCCAAATTCAAGCGCCTGGTCATCGACGGCAATTACGACGAGGCCCTGGCCGTGGCCCGCCAGCAGGTGGAGGCCGGCGCCCAGGTCATCGACATCAACATGGACGAGGGCATGCTGGACGGCGAGGCGGCCATGGTGCGCTTCCTGCACCTGGTGGCCAGCGAGCCGGACATCGCCCGGGCGCCCATCATGGTGGACTCCTCCAAGTGGACCATCATCGAGGCGGGCCTGAAGTGCATCCAGGGCAAGCCCGTCATCAACTCCATCTCCCTCAAGGAAGGCGAGGCGGAATTCGTCGCCCGGGCGAAGCTGGCCCGGCGCTACGGCGCGGCGGCGGTGGTCATGGCCTTCGACGAGCAGGGCCAGGCCGACACCTATGCCCGCAAGACCGAGATCTGCGCCCGGGCCCACAGGATTCTCACCGAGCAGGTGGGCTTCCCGGCCGAGGACATCATCTTCGACCCCAACATCTTCGCCGTGGCCACGGGCATCGAGGAACACGCCAACTACGCGGTGGACTTCATCGAGGCGACGCGCTGGATCCGCGCCAACCTGCCCGGCAGCCATGTCTCCGGCGGCGTCTCCAACGTGTCCTTCAGCTTCCGCGGCAACGAGCCGGTGCGGGAGGCCATCCACACCGTGTTCCTCTATCACGCCATCCAGGCCGGCATGGACATGGGCATCGTCAACGCCGGGCAACTGGGCGTGTACGACGACATCCCGGCCGAACTGCGGGAACGGGTCGAGGACGTGGTGCTCAACCGCCGGCCGGATGCCGCCGACCGCCTGGTGGAGCTGGCCGAGACGGTGAAGGGCAAGGCCAGGGAAGCCGTCGAGGACCTGGCCTGGCGCGCCGAGACGGTGGACAAGCGCCTGGCCCATGCCCTGGTGAAGGGCATCACCACCTGGATCGTCGAGGACACCGAAGAAGCCCGGGTAAGCCTGGGCCATCCGGTGAACGTCATCGAGGGGCCGTTGATGGACGGCATGAACCACGTGGGCGACCTGTTCGGCGCCGGCAAGATGTTCCTGCCCCAGGTGGTGAAGTCGGCCCGGGTCATGAAGCAGGCGGTGGCCTACCTGGTGCCCTACATCGAGGCAGCCAAGACCGCCGAGAGCAAACCCAAGGGCAGGATCCTCATGGCCACGGTGAAGGGCGACGTGCACGACATCGGCAAGAACATCGTCGGCGTGGTGCTGGGCTGCAACGCCTACGAGGTCATCGACCTGGGGGTCATGGTGCCGGCGGACAAGATCCTGAATACCGCCCGGGAGACCGGCGCCGACATCATCGGCCTGTCCGGCCTGATCACCCCCAGCCTGGAGGAGATGTCCCACCTGGCCGCCGAGATGCAGCGCCAGGGCTTCACCGTGCCCCTGCTCATCGGCGGCGCCACCACCAGTCTCGCCCACACGGCGGTGAAGATCGATCCCAACTATGCCGGCCCGGTGGTGTACGTGAAGGACGCCTCCCGCGCCGTGGGCGTGTGCACCCAGCTGCTCTCGGAAGGGCTGCGCGACGACTACGTGGCCAGGCTGAAGGCGGATTACGCCCGGACACGGGAGCGCCACCTGGCCCAGAAGAGCGAGAGCAAACGCGTGACGCTGGCCGAGGCGCGGGACAATCAATTCAAGACCGACTGGAGCGCCTACGCGCCACCCAGGCCCAACATCCTCGGCACCCGGGTGTTCCGGGAATACGACCTGGCCGACCTGGTCGCCATCATCGACTGGACGCCCTTCTTCCATGCCTGGGAACTGCACGGCCGCTACCCGCGCATCCTGGAGGACGAGGTGGTGGGCGAGGAAGCCCGCAAGCTGTTCGCCGATGCCCAGGCCATGCTCAAGCGGATCATCGACGAGCAATGGGTGGAAGCCCGGGCGGTGATCGGCCTGTTCCCCGCCAACACGGTTGAGGAGGACGACATCGAGATCTACCGGGAACGGGAAACGGGAAACGAGAAACGGGAGGTCCTCATGACCTGGCACAACCTGCGCCAACAGATGGCCAAGCCCGAGGGCCAGCCCAATTGGTGCCTGGCGGATTTCGTCGCGCCCAGGGAAACCGGCATCGAAGATTACCTCGGCGCCTTCGTGGTCACCGCCGGCATCAACGAGGACGAGAAAGCCCGGGCTTTCGAAGCCGCCCACGACGACTACAGCGCCATCCTGTTCAAGGCCCTGTGCGACCGCCTGGCGGAAGCCTTCGCCGAGCGCATGCACCAGCGGGTGCGCAAGGAATTCTGGGGCTACGCGGCGGACGAGACCCTGGCCAACGACCAGCTCATCAAGGAAGAATATCGCGGCATCCGCCCGGCGCCCGGCTACCCCGCCTGCCCGGAACACAGCGAAAAGGGGGCCCTGTTCGAACTGCTCGACGTGCCCGCCCGCATCGGCGTGCGCCTCACGGAAAGCTACGCCATGTGGCCCGCCGCCTCGGTTTCCGGCTTCTACCTCAGCCATCCGGACGCCCGCTACTTCGCCGTGGCGAAAATCGACCGGGATCAGGTGGCCGACTACGCCCGGCGCAAGGGCTGGGACCAGGCCACGGCGGAAAAATGGCTGGCCCCCAATCTGGGCTATTCGACCTGACACCATGACCCGATCCAGCACAACCCACCCCCTGCACATCGCCCCGGTATCCCTTCCCGACGGCGCGGGCGTCCTGGGCATCACCTTCTGCCCGGGGAAGTGCGATCTCGACGCCCATGACGGCCCCTGGTCCCGGGATCTGCCCCTCGACCTGGGCGCCATCCGGGCCTGGGGGGCCAACGCCCTGGTCACCCTGCTGGAGGGCCATGAATTCGACCTGCTGCACGTGCATCGGCTGGGCGACATGGCCGAAGCGGCCAGCCTGGAATGGCATCACCTGCCCATCCCGGACATGGGGGAGCCCGGCTGGCATTACGAGCGGCGCTGGATCTACTCGGGCGCGCGCCTGCGCCGCCTGCTGCGCCGGGGCGGACGGGTGGTGGTGCACTGCCGGGCCGGCCTGGGCCGCGCCGGCACCATCGCCGCCCGCCTGCTGGTGGAGCTGGGCATGCCGCCCGCCGAAGCCATTTCCCAGGTGCGCAAGGCCCGCCCCGGCGCGATTCAGACCCCCGAACAGGAACACCATGTTCATGCCGCGCGCCGGGTTTCGGCCAGCCAGGATGAAACCGTGTCCCGGAGGCTGGCCTGCCTGCTCGGCGGCGCCCTGGGGGATGCCTTCGGTTACCCGATCGCCTTCGAAAACCTCGCCTCGATCCAGAAACGCCACGGCCCCGCCGGCCTGCGGGAGCCGGAGTTCAACAAAAACCAGTTGCTGGTTTCCGATGATACCCAGATGACCCTGTTCACCCTGGAAGGGCTGACCCGGGCCATGCAGGCCAACACCCTGGCCGAGCAGGACCTGATCGAGCAGGTCCGCCTGTCGTATCTGGACTGGCTTGAGAGCCAGGGGCTGGCCGCCGGCAGCGCCAACCATCCCACCCGGCTGCTCAAGCATGCCGCCTTGCATGTGCAACGGGCGCCGGCGAAAACCTGCATCCAGTCGCTGCGGGCGGGCGGCGGCGGCTCGCCGGAACGCCCCATCAACGACAGCAGGGAGGCGAGCGGGCTCATGCGCGTGGCGCCGGTCGCCTGCATGCCGGAAATGAACGCCGAACGGGCCTTCCGCCTGGCCGCCCGCGCCACCGCACTGACCCATGGCCATCCCGCCGCCCATCTGTCCGCCGGCATCCTGGCGGCCATGCTGCACGGCCTGCTGGAAGGCAAGCCGCTGCAAACCGCCCTGATTCATGCCTGTGATCAGGCCCGCGCCTGGCGAGGCCATCAGGACGTCGTCCGGCACCTGGAGGCCGCCCTGGAGGCCAGCGTGCGCCCCCACGGCGGCGCCTTGCCGGAAGGCCTCGGCGGCGGCCAGACCTGCGAGGAAGCCCTGGCGATCGGCTTTTTCGCCGCCAGCCGCAGCCAGGATTTCCGCGAGGTCATGGCCATCGCCGCCAACCACGACGGCCAGTCCGACGTGACCGCCGGCATCGCCGGCCAATTGTTCGCCGCCCAACGGGGCATGGAAGCTCTCCCCCACGCCTGGATTCGCTGCCTCGACGTGCGGGATGCCCTATTCGACGTGGCGGACTGGTCCCTGCCCCTGTGGCTGCGGGCGGCCGCCCGGCGCGGCGATTGATGCCGTCCGCGCCGTTCGCGTCCCGCGCCGATCTGGAACAGCGCTTCAACACCGGCCTGGCGGCCATGCTGGAAAGGCACGATGGCCTGGGCGTCTATGTTCTGGTATTGGCCAATGCCGTCCAGGACCCCGGCCTGTGGCGCGCCCTGCGCGATGCCCTGGCTCGCCGCCACGACCGCCATCGGGCAGCCCTCGTCCAGGCATTGCGCCAGGGGCGCCGGCTGACCGAACCGGAGGATGACCTGACGGTCTTCCTCAAGTTGCTGGCCATCGGCTTCGAACACCTGGGCCCGGTGGAACACCGCCGGCTCCACGCCGACGGCGAATCCGCGGTCCCGGCCTGGGAAATCCAGTTCAACCCCATACGCGCCCTGCGCCCCGCCCGCATGAGCCATGCCCGGGTGGAAGGCCTCATGAGCCCCTTCGACGCCCGGGGCTTCCACTTCAACAAGCCTTTCCTGGCCCGGGAGGTGCTGTGGGAAAGCGGGGAGGAGGACACCCTGTGCGGCAAACCGGCGCGCCTGCTCTACAACAAATTCCCCTTCGCCCCTCTGCATGGCCTGCTGGTGCCGGAGCCGGCTGCGCAACGCCCCCAGTTCCTCACCCCGGAGCTGCACGGCTGGGCCTGGGAAGTCGCCCGCGAAGCCGGCGCGGCGATACCGGGATTCGGCCTGGCCTATAACAGCTACGGCGCCTTCGCCTCGGTCAACCACCTGCACTTCCAGACCTTCGTGCGCGACACGCCGCTGCCGGCCCGGATCGCCAGCGGGGAGGGCTACCCCCTGGCCGTCCATCGCCACGAGGACGCGGAAAGCGCCTGGTTCCACCTGGACGAACTGCACCAGCGCGAAACGGTCTACAACCTCGTGTATGACCACGACGGGCTTCTGCTCATCCCCCGCGCCCGCCAGGGCGAAACTTCCCCGGAACCCTGGAGCTCGGGCTTCGCCTGGAGCGAGGTCGCCGGCGCCTTCCCGGTCGCCAGCCGGGAGGATTATGACAACCTGACCCACGCCAGCCTCCAGGCCGCCGTGGCGAGGCTGGCGATTTGAAGCTATCTTCCGCGCCCCTGGCGTGGCATTGTTGACCCGCCATGTCGCCCCTCGCCATCAAGATCCTGCGCCGTTTCTACCACTACGCCGTCTATGTCGCCGCCGGCGGGGTCATCGCGGTCTGCATCGTGGCGCTGGCTTTCAAGTTCTGGGTCATGCCCAACATTTCCGGCTACGAGGGCTTGCTGGAAGACGCCGCCGGCAAGGCGCTGGGACAACCGGTGGATATTGGCCGGCTGGAGGCGGATTGGCACGGACTGAATCCACGCGTGACCCTCCGCCAGGTCCGCATGCTTCCGCCCGGCGGCGCGCCGCTGGTGCTGCCGCGCGTGGAAGCCGTGTGGTCCTGGCTCTCCCTGCCCCTCCTGGACGCGCGGCTGGCCAGCCTGAACATCGACCAGCCCAGCCTCGCCATCCGGCGGGACGCCTCCGGCGTCATCACGGTGGCCGGCATCCCGGTGAATGTGCCCGGCACGCCCAGCCCGTTTCCGGACTGGCTGTTGCGGCAACCGCGCATCGTCGTCAAGGACGCGCAAGTCACCTGGCTGGACGAACAACTCGACATGCCGCCACTGACGTATTCCCGGGTACGCCTGCTGGTGGAAAACCGTTTCGGGCGCCATCGTTTCGGCGGCATCGCCCAACCCGATGCCGCCGCCGCCCGGCGCCTGGAACTGCGCGGTGATTTCAAGGGCCGCAGCATCCACGACTGGTCGAATTGGGTCGGCGAAGCCTACGCCCGCGTGGATGGGGCGCGCATGGAAAGCTGGGGCCGTTGGGTGCCCTGGGCCCAGGAGGGGGTGAAAAGCGGCGTCGGCGACCTGCGTTTCTGGCTGACGCTGAACAGCGGCGTGGTCACCAGCCTGACCGGCGACGCCCGCCTGAGGCAGGTGGCCATCAGCCTGCAGAAGGACCTGCCGGACATGGCCTTCGACAGCCTGGACGGCCGCGTCGGCTGGTCCCGGGACAAGGACGGCCACAGCTTCTTCGTGGAGAAGCTGCGCTTCAAGCGGCCCGGCGCGGCGGTCGCCGATCCGGCCTCCCTGCGCATCAGCCTGACGCCGGACGGCCGGGGCGGTTTCGCCCGGATCGGCGCCACGGCCAGCAACCTGCGCCTGGAAGCCTTTACCGCCCTGACCGGCGCCCTGCCCCTGCCACGCCGGGGCCACGACCTGATCGAGGCGCTCAATCCGCGCGGGCTGGTCGAGTCCGCGGAGGCCCACTGGGGCGGCGGCGGGGATTACTCGCTGAAGGCGCGCCTGCGCGAGGGCGGCGCCCAGGCCTACAAGGACTTTCCCGGCTTCTCCGGCCTGTCCGCGCGCATCCAGGCCAGCCAGGACGGCGGCAATATCGATCTGGAAGGGGGCAGCCCCACCCTGGACTGGCCCCAGGTTTTCCGCGAAAGCCTGGGCTTTACCCGGCTGGACGCCAGCGTGGCCTGGAAGATCCAGGACCGGGGCATCCGCCTGGATTTCGAACTGGACCGAATCGTCAACGCCGATCTGGACGGCATGGCGGAAGGCTGGATCGACCTACCGAATGCCGGCCCGCCCCAAGTGGACATCCGCGCCCATTTGCGCCATGGCGAGGCCACCGCGGTGCACCGTTACCTGCCCCACAAGGTGAGCGGCAATGCCTACGAGTGGCTCAAGGACAGCTTGCGGGGGGGCCATTCCGATGACGTCAGGCTGACCCTGAAAGGTGCCCTGGACCGCTTCCCCTTCGACCAGGGCGGCGGCACTTTCAACATCGCCATCAACATGGTGGACGGCGTGCTGGATTACGCGCCCGACTGGCCACGCATCACCAACATCCGCGGCAAGCTGGTGTTCCACGACAAGGCCATGACCCTGGAGGCCACATCCGGCAACATCCTGGCCACCCGCATCGGCCCGGTCAGGGTGGTCATTCCCGACCTCGTGCACACCCACGATGAAATCGTGCTCATCGATGGTCGCGCCCAGGGCGAGACCCGCGCGTTCCTGGACTTCATCCGCCAATCGCCGGTGCATGGCTACACGGACGGGTTCACCGAAACCTTCAAGGCCACCGGAGACGGGGAACTGGCCATTCGCCTGCGGCTGCCCGTGCGCAACCTGGACACCACCACGGTCAGCGGCAACTTCAGCCTGCGCGACAACCGTCTCGACCCGGGCGGCGACCTGCCCGTTCTGGAAGGCGTGACCGGTACCCTGAGCTTCACCGACAAGGCCCTCCAGGCCAGGGGCATCCGCATCCGGGTGCTGGGCCAGTCCGCCGTGGTGGATATCGGCAACGCCGGGGCCAGCCCGGGCGAACCCGGCGGCAAGATCGGCATCCGCGTGGCCGGCCGCATCGACGCCGAAGCGCTGAAACCCCATCTGCCCGGCCCCCTGGCGGAAAGAGTGAGCGGCGCCACCGACTGGCGGGCGAATATCGGCATGAACGCGAACCACAAGACCGAGTTTTCCGTCGAGTCCGACCTGACCGGATTGCGGGTGGACCTCCCCGCGCCCGTGGGCAAGAACGCCGCCGACGCCATGGTGTTGCGCGTGGTGAAACTGCCCGGTGGCGGCAAGCCCGACTCGCTCCAGGCGCGCTACGGCGACCAGATATCGTTGCGCGCCGAACTGGCGGACAACGCGCCCAGGAAAATCAACGTCCGCCTGGGCCCGGGCGATGCCCCGCCTCCCGGCGAAGACGGGGTCTGGATCGCGGGCAACCTGCGCTTCCTGGATGTGGACGCCTGGCGCAGCCTGAGCCTGTACGACAGCCAATCCGGCCCCGCATTCCGGGAAGCCAGCATCACCTTCAACGAACTGCGCGTGATGAACCGCCGCCTGCACGACACCCATTTACGCCTGCGCCCATCCGGCAACGGTTCGAACCTGATGGTGGCCGGCCGGGAAATCATCGGCGAGATCACCACGGTACCGGATGGCAAGACGGTGCGGATCCTGGCCAATCTCAAGCGCCTGATCCTGCCCGACCCGGAACCCGGGGCCGTATCGGATACCCCGCCGCCGCCCACGAACCTGCTTGCCCTGGAGCTCGTCGCCGACAAGTTCGCCTGGCAGGGACGCGAACTGGGCGAGTTGCGGCTGCGCATGTCGCCGGCTCAGGGCGGTTTGAAGCTGGACACTTTCCGGCTGAACACTCCGGAGGCCCGTCTGGAACTCAAGGGCGTCGTGGCGGACCACCCGCGCCGACCCACGCGGCTGGACATCAAGCTGGACTCGGACAGCCTGGGCAAGCTGCTCGCCCAGTTCGACAAGCCGGGCCGAGTCGGGGGCGGCGCCCTGCGGATCGCCGGCAACCTGAACTGGACGGGCGGCCTGGAACACTTCGACCTTGCCGCGCTGTCGGGCAAATTGAACGTGGCCGTGAAACAGGGCCAGTTTCTCAAGGTCGACCCGCGCGGCGCCAAGCTGCTGAGCATCCTCAGCCTGCAGGCCCTGCCCCGACGCATCGCCCTGGATTTCCGCGATGTCTTCTCCGAGGGCTTCACCTTCGATGAGATCGCCGGCGACATCCACCTGGAGAATGGCTCGGCCTATACCAAGGACTTGCGCATGGACGGCCCGGCCGCCAGGGTCAGCATGAGCGGTGTCGTGGACCTGTCGCGGGAGAGCCAGAACCTGCGGGTCAGCATCCAGCCCCGCCTGGATGATTCCCTGGCGGTGGCGGGCGCCCTCCTCGGCGGCCCGGTAGTGGGCCTGGGCACCCTGATCGCCGGCAAGGTGCTGAAAGACCCGGTCGGCCAGGCTACCACCTTCGAATACATCGTGGCCGGAACCTGGGACGAGCCCCTGGTCAACAAGGTCCCCCGCAAGCCCAAGGAAGCCGCCCAAACACCCGGCGCCACGCCGTGAATATCGGGCCCGCGCTATTGCGGTGGCGCGAATTCCTTGTGTACCCTCGACCCCACGCCAATCCTCACTGCCGGAGCGCCCCGTGACCCGCGCCAAGCCCGCCACTTTCGCCAAAACCAAGACCCGACCCGCCCCGAAGGCCGTGCCGGACACCACCGGCATCGTGCGCGTGGCGGCCGTGCAGATGGCCTCGGGACCGAACGTGGCGGCCAACCTGGCGGAAGCGGGACGACTCATCGACATGGCGGTCACGGCGGGTGCCAAGCTGGTGGCCCTGCCCGAGTTCTTCGCCATCATGGGCATGAAGGACACCGACAAGGTGGCCGCCCGGGAAACCGAGGGCAAGGGCCCGATCCAGAAGTTCCTCGCCACCCAGGCGAAGAAGCACGGCATCTGGCTGGTGGGCGGCTCCGTGCCCATGGCCTGCGACAACCCCAGGAAGGTGCGCAACGCCTGCCTGGTCTACGACGACAAGGGCAAGCTGGTGGCCCGCTACGACAAGATCCACCTGTTCGGCCTGGACCTGGGCAACGAGCATTACAAGGAACAGACCACCATCGAGGCCGGCGACCGGGTAGTGGTGGTGGAAACCCCCTTCGGCCGCCTCGGCCTGTCGGTGTGCTACGACCTGCGCTTCCCCGAGCTGTACCGGGCCATGGGCAACGTGGACCTCATCGTCGTGCCGGCGGCGTTCACCGCCACCACCGGCAAGGCCCACTTCGAAATCCTGATGCGCGCCCGCGCCATCGAGAACCTGGCTTACGTCATCGCCCCGGCCCAGGGCGGCTATCACCTGTCCGGCCGGGAAACCCATGGCGACTCCATGATCGTCGATCCCTGGGGCAACATCCTCGACCGCCTGCCGCGCGGCTCCGGCGTGGTGGTGGCCGGCATCAACCGGGCCTACCAGGAAAGCCTGCGCAAGAGCCTTCCCGCCCTCAAGCACCGCACCCTGGATTGCGCCGGCAATACGCCGGTGGATGTGATCAAGGCGGGGTAGAGCGTCAAGGCGTAAAGGGTAAAGGGCCCGCGCCTTTGGCGCTCAAGGGTGAAGGGTGAAACCGCGCCCCTTCACCCTTCACCCTTCACCCTTCACCCTTCACCCTTCACCCTTCACCCTTCACCCTTCACCCTTCACCCTTCACCCTTCACCCTTCACCCTTCACCCTTCAATGACCACAGCCCCAGCCTTCGCCACCGCCGAATCCACCCTCCTCGCCCCCAACGAGGTGGATGCCGCCCAACTCGATGGCATCTTCGGCCAGCTCGCCGCCCACCGGGTGGACGACGCCGATCTCTATTTCCAGTACACCCGCTCCGAAGCCTGGAGCCTGGAGGAGGGGCAGGTGAAATCCGGCAGCTTCAACATCGACCAGGGCGTGGGCGTGCGCGCCGTGGTGGGGGACAAGACGGCCTTCGCCTATTCCGACGACATCCGCCTGCCGGCCATCCGGGAAGCCGCCAACACCGTGCGCGCCATCGCCGCCGCCGGCCAGTCGGCCATCGCGCGGGTGCCGAGCCGCGCGCAAGGTCGCGCCCTGTATGCCCCCATCGATCCCCTGGCCTCCCTCACCGAATCCGACAAGGTCAGCCTGCTGCACCGGCTGGAGGACTACGCCCGCAAGCAGGACAGCCGGGTCACCCAGGTCGTCGCCAGCCTGGCCGGCGAATACGAGGTGGTGTTCGTCACCCGCCTGGACGGCCGTAGCGCCGCCGACGTGCGGCCCCTGGTGCGCGTCTCCCTGCAGGTCATCGTCGAACAGGACGGCCGCCGGGAACAGGGTAGCGCCGGCGGCGGCGGCCGCTTCGACTACGCGTATTTCAGCGACGCCCGCCTCAAGGAATACGCTCAGCTGGCGGTGGACCAGGCCCTCACCAACCTCAACGCCCGGCCCGCCCCCGCCGGCACCATGACCGTGGTGCTGGGCTCCGGCTGGCCCGGCATCCTGCTGCACGAAGCCATCGGCCACGGCCTGGAGGGCGACTTCAACCGCAAGGGCTCCTCCGCCTTTTCCGGCCGCATCGGCCAGCGGGTGGCCGCCGACGGCGTCACCGTGGTGGACGACGGCACCCTGCCCGACCGGCGCGGTTCCCTCAACGTGGACGACGAGGGCACCGCGACCCAGCGCACCGTGCTCATCGAGAACGGCATCCTGCGTGGCTACATGCAGGATTCCATGAACGCCCGCCTGATGGGCATGGCCCCCACCGGCAACGCCCGGCGCGAATCCTTCGCCCACCTGCCCATGCCGCGCATGACCAATACCTACATGCTGGCGGGAGAGCGCGATCCCGCCGAGATCATCGCCTCGGTGAAAAAGGGCCTCTACGCCGTCAACTTCGGTGGCGGCCAGGTGGACATCACCAGCGGCAAGTTCGTGTTCTCCGCCGCCGAGGCCTACATGATCGAAGATGGCAAAGTCACCTACCCGGTGAAGGGCGCCACCCTCATCGGCAACGGCCCCGACGTGCTCACCCGCGTCTCCATGATCGGCAACGACATGAAACTGGACCCGGGCGTCGGCACCTGCGGCAAGGAAGGCCAGAGCGTGCCGGTGGGCGTGGGCCAGCCAACCCTGAAGATCGAGGGGCTGACGGTGGGCGGCACCCACTGAGCCTATGCGGACGGAGGAAAGCGCATGATCGGTTTCGTGATCAAGGCCGGTATCGTCGTGGTGATCGGCGTGCTCGCCTGGAACTACTTCTTCGGCACCAGCGAGGAAAAGGCTCAGTCCGCCAAGACCTTCGGCCAGATGAAGGAGGTCGCCGTCTCGGTCGGTGAACTGGCCAAGTCGGAGAAGGAGAAATACGACGCCGGCAAGTACGACGCCGCCCTGGACAAGCTGGGCGCCACCTACAAGAAGCTGCGCGAGGGCGCCCGGAAGATGGATGCCAGCCTGCTCAAGCGCATTGACGACCTGGAGCAGCGCAAGCGCGAACTGCGGCAGGAACTGGACGACATCCAGAAGACCGACACCGCGTCGAACCCGCAGGCCGAGCGCAAGGCGGAACTGGGGCGGGAGTTGGAACGACTCAGGCTGGACTCCGACACGCTGGTCAAGGAGTCGGGCGGAAAGTAGCGCGGAGGATCCGCCGTCGCCGGCAGCCCTAGCCTTGGTCGGCCGCGCGGCGCGCCTCGTTGAGGAATAGACTACCCCCATCATCATTCATCGCGCCCGTAGCCATGATCCGCACCCTCGCCTCCATTGCATTGGCCATCCTCACGCTGTGTTTGTCGGGCCTGATCGCCGCCCAGGCCGAACCCCACCGCGCCACCCGCCTGGGAAACCCGGCGACGCGCTTCGCCGATCCCCTGAAGACCCCGGAAGACCTGCGCCGTACCCTGTTGAGCGAAGCTCTGCGGGACGATGTGGTGAAAGTCCTGCGCCTGAGCGGTTACAACGGCGACATCGAGGATTTCAGGCGGGCTGCCGGGAACGCGCCGGTTCGGGAATTGCGCATTCCGGTGGGAAGCGTGCTTCCCGCCATGTCGACGCGCACCAAGGGGAAGGTTGACCTGCTGCGCAACGTGCTGTGGGCGGGAAAGAAACCCATCGATGCCTACGAGTTTTCCTTCATCTCGGGCGAACACCGTTATCGCGTGGTCACGCCCAAGGCCTGCGGCAATTTCTGGGTGGAGGAACAGTTGCCGCGACCCAGGCACGAACTGGCCCTGAGCTGCGAAGCGCCCGGCGAATCGACCCAGCCCCATCTGGTGGGCGTCTGCTGCACGCTGCGCAACAGCGGCGACCTCGGCGAGCCCCAGGCCGTGCTCACCCTGCCCATGCCGGCCGGCGCCAGGGTACGCTGCGTCTCCGGCGGCGCGGACACCAGCGACGACACCCGGCTATCCTGGAAATTCGACGATTTCGCCCCCGGAGCGAAACGCACCGTTTGCGCCACCTTCGTCCCCGAGCAGCCGGGACGGGTTGTGTTCGAGGGTTCGGCCACGGGCAAACGCGCCGCCGGCGTGTCGAGCCAATCTGAAACCCGGGTCGCCACCATGCCCGCCGAACTCCTGGAAGTCGTCGCCGAGACCGATCCGGTCAAGGTGGGCGGCGAAGCGACTTACCTGGTCAGGGTCCGCAACCCGGGCGCGCAGCCCCTCACCAACGTCAGGATCGTGGCGCGCCTGGCCGACGGCCAGCGTTATAGCGGCGGTTCCGGCGCCACGCCGGTTACCACGGCCGATGACGGACGCATCCTTCCCGCGGCGGTGGCCAGACTGGCCCCCGGGGAGCAACTGGAATGGCGTATCGTCGCCAAGACCGACAAGGCGGGGGAGGTCAGTCTCCATGTGACTCTGGAAGCGGACGAGTTCTTCTGCCCGGTGGAGAAAACCAGGGCGGTCGCGCGCAACTGAGGTGTTTCCGGTGGGCCCGGCTCAAGCCCGGCCCACCGGCGACAGGATAGCTAGCGCGGCGCCTGCAATATCCCCGGATTCACCGCCGGGGCCGGCGGATAGGCGGGCGCATCCACCATCTCCCGGGCATTCGTGACGAAGTATTCGGTCTCGCCGAAGCAGGACGTGGGGATGAACTTGTGCTGCTGATAGAACAGCACCACCCGCTTGCCGGCCATGGCATTGATCTTCCCGGCCACGGCATCGTCGCGCACGGTGAACTGGAATTTTTCCGGGATCGCGCCCGGCATGGTCACCATGGCGATTTCCCCCTCCCAGGTCTTGCACAGCCAGCCCTTCTTGGAGAATTTCTGCACGTAACCGGCCCGGTCGCCTTCCGAGTAGCTCCAGCGGAGGGCGAGCCAGGTCCAGGCCATGGCGAACAGAAACAGGATGGCGAGGGAAGCCAGAAAGATACGCGGCGCTTTGAATTGCATGGACAGGACTCCTGTGACCGGAAGGCTCCCGGAGGAACGGCCGCGATATTGTGCCTGATGCCTGCTCCCGCCCACCATCGCGGCCTTGTCCGACTGTGTCCGATCTCACATCGCCCTGGCCCTTCGACTCGCATAATTCTCCCGCGCAATTCGCTTGTGGCCATGCCAGACTAAATTGGGTGTGGTTGCGGTGTCCTCGCATCCCCAACCAACTTCTGTCAGGAGGTGTTCTTCATGGGCATTATCTGGACCATCGTGTTGGGCTTCGTCATCGGCGTCATCGCCAAATTGTTCCACCCCGGCAAGGAAGACATGGGTTTTCTCATGACCATCGGTCTCGGCATCGCCGGCTCCTTCCTGGCCGGCATCGTCGGCCAATACCTGGGCTGGTACCAGGCGGGGGAAGGCGCGGGTTTCATCATGTCGGTGATCTGCGCCATTCTGTTGCTGCTTGTGTACGGCAAGATCAAGGCGAGCCGCGGCAAGGGCTGACGCGTTATGGACAAGGCGTTGATCCCGCGAGACCGGCGAGAACGCGCGCGCGCCATGCGCTTCATCCAATCCTGGCATCGATGCCGCCCCGGTCGGGCGGCGCGAACTTGTATTCCGAGCGTTTTCCACCCATGAAGGAGTCACCATGAATGCCAGCACCAGCGGTCCCGGCAACGACATGCCGGATTTTTCCAACGTCGAGAGCGGCGCTTCCAGCACGGCACAGGAATCGACCCCCACCTTCAAGACCTACGAGATCAAATCCGGAGACAGCCTGTCCAAGATCGCCAAGCGCGAATATGGCAATGCCAACGAATGGCGCCGCATCTTCGAGGCCAACCAGGACACCATCAAGAATCCGGACAAGATCTTCCCCGGCCAGGTCATCAAGATCCCCCTGTGAACCCGGGCGAGGTCATTCCGGCCGCCTCGCAGGCAGGAGGCGGGCTCACGGCAGACCGCGTCAAATCCCCACGAAGTTTCCCTGATGGCCGGGATCAGGCCTGGACATCGGGCGAATCCCCACAACTCTCCGGTTAAGGAATCATCATGCAAATCAAGCTATTCGCCGCGCTCGGACTGTCCGCCCTGCTAGCCGTGGCTGGCTGCGGCAAGAAGGAACAACCCGCACCCATCCCGGCTCCGGCCGCCGCGCCCGCCCCAGCGGTCCAGGACATGGTCAACGTGCCGGTCTCGGTCAAGGCCATCACCCTGGGCAACCAGCTGGCCGACGGCAAGGTGGCCACGCCCCAATCCAGCTTCGCGCCCAAGGACACCCTCTACGCGGTGGTGGAAACCATCGGCTCGGGCAAGGTCGCCCTCAAGGCGGCCTGGACCTTCCACAAGGGCGACAAGACCGCCCCGGTGAACGAGACCACCCAGGAAATCACGGCATCCGGCCCCGCCCACACCGAGTTCCACGTCAGCAAGCCGGACGGCTGGCCGGTGGGCGATTACAAGGTGGAAATCTTCCTGAACGGCGCCAGCGCGGGCAGCCAGACCTTCACCGTCAAGTAGGCGGTTCGGGCTTGGTCTGAAAAACGGCCGGCGATGCCGGCCGTTTTCATTCCTGGTCTTTCCTACTTCGCCGCCGCCAGCGCCTGCTCGATGTCCTCCATCAGGTCGTCGATATGCTCGATGCCGATGGACAGGCGCACCAGGTCTTCCGAGACGCCGGCCTTGGCCAGTTCCTCCGGCGACAGTTGGCGGTGGGTGGTGGTGGCCGGGTGGCAGGCCAGGCTCTTGGCGTCGCCGATATTGACCAGGCGCACCACCAGCTTGAGGGCGTCGATGAACCTGGCGCCGGCTTCCCGGCCGCCCTTGATGCCGAAGGAAACGATGCCGGAGGCCTTGCCGTTCATGTACTTCTGCACCAGACCGTGGTCCTTGTGCTCGGGCAGGCCGGCGTAGTTGACCCAGGACACCTGGGGGTGGGACGCCAGATGCCTAGCCACCGCGGTCGCGTTCTCGCAGATGCGGTCCATGCGCAGGTGCAGGGTCTCGATACCCTGCAGGATGAGGAAGCTGTTGAACGGGCTGATGGCCGCGCCCATGTTGCGCAGGGGCACCACCCGCGCCCGGCCGATGTAGGCCGCCGGGCCCAGGGCTTCGGTATAGACCACGCCGTGGTAGGAGGCGTCCGGCTCGTTCAGGCGGGCGAAGCGCACCTTCTGCTCGGCCCAGGGGAACTTGCCGGAATCGACGATGCAGCCGCCGATGCTGTTGCCGTGGCCGCCCAGGTACTTGGTGAGGGCGTGAACCACGATGTCGGCGCCGTGCTCGAAGGGCCGACACAGGTAAGGCGTGGGCACGGTGTTGTCGACGATGAGGGGGATGCCGTTGGCGTGGGCCAGCTCGGCCAGCTTCTCGAAGTCGGTGACGTTGCCCAGGGGGTTGCCCACGGATTCGCAGAACAGGGCCTTGGTGCGGTTGTCGACCAGCTTGGCGAAACTGTCCGGCTCCCGGTAGTCGGCGAAGCGCACCTCGATGCCGTAGCGCGGCAGGGTGTGGGCGAACAGGTTGTAGGTGCCGCCGTACAGGGTGGAGCTGGTGACGATGTTGTCCCCCGCCTCGGCGATGGTCATGATGGCGTAGGTGATGGCCGCCATGCCGGAGGCCAGGGCCAGGCCGCCGATGCCGCCCTCCATCTCGGCGACGCGCTTTTCCAGCACATCGGTGGTGGGGTTCATGATGCGGGTGTAGATGTTGCCCGCCACCTTCAGGTCGAACAGGTCGGCGCCGTGCTGGGTGGAGTCGAAGGCGTAGGACGTGGTCTGGTAGATGGGCGGCGCCACCGCCTTGGTGGTGGGCTCCGGGCTATAGCCGCCGTGCACGGCGATGGTTTCGATCTTCATGTGGTCTCCTCGGGTCTGGGTATCACGTTGGGGTAGTACGAACAAACCGGCGGATTATGCCTGAGACGAGGCCTGATGCTCGCGCCGGCACAGGCCCCGCATCTCGCACCAGGCGCAGGTGGCCGGCGCGCCCTGGGCCGGCAGGGGGGCGCCGCCGGCCAGGCCCGCGAGCACGTCGCGCAGGCGCCCGGCCTCGGCCTCGGCGGCTGTGTCCAGGCCTTCCGGCCAGGCCAGCGTTTCCACCTTGTCGGCATCCACGGTGACAAACCCGGCCTCCCGGGCGTCCGCCAGCCAGGCGTAGGCGGTGAGCTGCACGTCCTCGCCGTCGGGCGCGAGCTTGTGGCGCAGGGTCTGGCGGGACTGGGTCTTGTAGTCCAGCAGGGCCGTGGCACCATCCTTGTCGTCCAGGCGGTCCGCCCTGCCATGCAGTTGCGCGCGCAGGCCGTCGCCCCATTCCAGGTCGCGGGCCAGCGGCGCCTCGGCCATGCGGTAGCGATAGCCGTCCCGCTCCCGCCGCAAGGCCCAGTCGATGTAGGCCGGGATGCGGCGTTCCCAGCGCAGGCGCCAGACCGAGGCCAGATAGCTGCCCGTCTCGGCCGTCGCGAACACCTGGCGGCCCAGGGCGCGCAAATCGGCTTCCAGCGCTTCGGGCGGCACGCCATCCAGTTCGGGATGGTCGCCGTGGAAACGGGCCAGGATGCGATGCACCAGGCTGCCGTAGTCGGCCTTGTCCATTTCCTCGGGCACCTCGTCCCGCTCGTTGAGCTTGAGCAGATGACGGGCGTAATACTGGTAGGGGCAGGACACCAGGCTCTGCCAGGCGCTCACGCTCAGGCGCGGGGGCACGGATTCCGCCCGGGCGGGCGGCGATTCCGCCATGCCGTCTCCTACGGGCGGAAAATCGCCACCTTCCCCGGCGGCCAGGCGGGTCACCCAGGTGTCGCCCCAGGCTGCCCGATGGAATGCCTCCAGATGCACCAGCCAGGGGGAGAGCGGCGCCGGATCGCCCGCCTGCTCGGTCTGCCAGACCAGCGCCACCCGGGGCACCCGCGCCATGACGTCGGCCAGGGCCCCGCGCAGCGCCCGTTCCCGCTCTTCCGCGCCGGGCAGGCCTAGTTGCGCCCGGGTGGCATCGTTGAACACCCCGGTGCGCTCGGGCCCGGGGAGATGGGCGGCGCCGACCCCCAGCAGGATGACGCCCTCCAGGTCGCGGGTATGGGCGGCGGCCAGGTGAGTGAGGCGCACGGGGCTGGTGACGGTCCCGTCCAGGAAGGTGGCCTGCTCCAGGTGCGGGAGCAACCAGCGCCGCCAGTCCGCCACCCCATAGCGCGCCAGGTGGCCGGCGCTTTCCGCCGCCAGGCGTTCCAGCAGCGCCCACAACTGGCGTCCCACCGGATCGGCGCGCAAGGGTTCGGCGGCGGCGACCGCCTCCAGGGAATCCAGCAGGCGTCGGGTCCATTCCCGCAGGGACTGGCGCCCCCGGTTGAAGCCGCCACCGGCCCGCTCGATGCGCTTGAGCAAGGCATGGGCGGCGCCCAGTCCCTCCCGCCTGGCCAGATCCAGATGGCCGGCCAGCCCATCCGGGGCGCCGTGGCGGCGGAACGCCTGATCCAGCTCGTGGGCCGCCTCCAGGCGCTGGTCGCCGGCATCGGCGAAGACGAAGGGCGACTTGAGGAAGTCCAGCAGGTCCCGGAACCAGGCATCTCCCGTTACCAGGCGCAACCAGCATTCCACGACATGGCTGGCCGAGGCGGTGGCGAAAGCCCAGCCGGTCTCGTCCTGGACCAGGACGCCGCGCCGTTCCAGCAGCGCCCGCAGGCGGCGCGCCATCAACCGATCCAGGGCCACCAGGGCGATATCGCGCAGGCCCGCCGCCAGCCAATTCATCAGGGTGTCCTCGGCGGCCCGGGCGGCGGCCTCCAGGCCCGGCGCGGCCAGCAGAACCTTTTCCCGACCCAGGGGGCTTCGCGGACAACGGGCCGAGAAGTCCAGGGCCCGGTCCGCCAGGGCCGGCAGCGACGCATCCCAGACTGAGCGCAGCAATTCGAGACAAGCCGCGTCCGGCGGTTGCGTCGGCAGTTCGACCACCGGCGCGCGCAGGCGCCAGGCGTCCAGGAATGCCCGCTCGACGCCATGGAGGGGGCCCAGCCCCAGGCAATACAAGGCCCGGTCCGCCCGCTCCAGCCGCCGGGCCAGGCGCAAGGCGTGGGCGCGCGCGCGCCCCGGGCCACCTCCCCTGCCCAGGGCCCGCCAGACCGCGCGGGCGATCTCCGCCTCCAGGGAAAGATGGCGATTCGCGCCGGTGGGTAGCCGCGCCAAGGCAGCTTCGCCCGCGCCGGCGGCATCCAGTTCGTTGAGCAAGTCCAGAAGTTCCCGCGCGGCGTCCCAGAGGGCGGCCCGGGGAAGCTGCCCGCTGCCCTCCAGAAAATCCCGCAGTTGCGCCAGGCGCAGGCTGTCGGCCTCGACCTGGATTTCCAGCTCGACCTCGCCGGCCAGTTCGGGCAGGGTCGTCAGCCGGGGCGGCAACAGGTGGGGGCCCGGCAAGGCCTCGCGCAAGGCCCGCCGGAAGGCCTGGCCGGCATGATGATGGGGCACCAGCACCAGGCAAGCGGAGAAATCCGGGGCGCGAGCACCCTCGTGTTCCAGGAAGGCCCGGGCGGCGGGAATCAGTGTGCTGGGCATGCCCCCATTCTCACGGGCGGCCGTACAAAAAAAAACCCCGGCGCATGACCGGGGTGAAGAGAGGAGGAGGATGTCAGTCGCACCGGTGCAGGTGCGCGACCAACAATCCCGGCCCGGTTGCCCGATGGCACAAGGCAGCCAGGGGGGGATTCAACATGAAACGCATCGCGGTGCTTGGCAAACGCCCACAGGGCAATCGCATTTCAGATATTAATGTATGAAATCGTTTCCGCACTGTCAAACACGAATTGACGAACAGGTTTTTTCCGACGCGGTCGAAATCGTTCGGGCGGGGAAAACAGGTAGCATGGGCACCCGGCCCGAAGCCGGCGAAACTCCCAAGGACCGCGCCATGGACGACCGCCAACTCCTCCGCTACAGCCGCCACATCCTGCTGCCCCAGATCGATCTGGCGGGCCAGGACAGGCTGCTCGCCGGCCACGTGCTGCTGATCGGCGCCGGGGGGCTGGGCTCGCCCGCCGCCCTTTACCTGGCCGCCGCCGGCGTCGGCCGGTTGACGATCTGCGACGGCGACCAGGTGGATCTCACCAACCTGCAACGTCAGATCGTTCACCGGGAGGCCACCGTGGGTGTCAACAAGGCGGAGTCCGCCCGCCGGGCCCTGGCCGAGATCAATCCAGACTGCCGGGTCACGCCCGTCGAACACCGGGTGGGCGAGGCGGAATTGCTGGATCTGGTGGCCGAAGCCGACGTGGTGGTGGACGCCTGCGACAACTTCGCCACCCGCCATGCCGTCAACCGGGCCTGCGCCAAATCACGCAAGCCCCTGGTGAGCGGCGCCGCCATCCGTTTCGCCGGTCAGCTCGCGGTGTTCGACCTGCGCCGGGGCGACTCTCCCTGCTACCACTGCCTGTTCCCGGATACGAAAGCCGAGGACGAGGAACGCTGCGCCACCATGGGCGTGTTCGCGCCCCTCACCGGCATGGTGGGCACCCTCCAGGCCGGCGAGGCCATCCGCCTGCTGCTGGGCGCGCCCAGCCCCCTGGCGGGAAAACTGGTCCTGTTCGACGCCGGCGCCATGGAATGGCGGACCATGAAGGTGCCCAGGGATCCGGGTTGCCCGGTGTGCGGACGGGGGTGAACGCGCCCGGCGTGATGTAGCTCGCAGCCCACCGCGCGGGGTAAGGTGATGATGGACGGCAAGCACTGCATAGGGAGGATTGGCCATGCGTTGGGAATCGGGACGCCGCAGCGACAACATCGAGGACCGCCGGGGCATGGGCCTGGGCGGCAAGAGCCTGGTGGGGGGCGGCATCGGCACCGTGGTCATCGCCCTCATCGCCCTGTTCATGGGCGTGGACCCGGGCATCGTGCTCAACCAGATCGCCGATGCCCCGCGCACGGAACAAACCGCCAACGCGCCCACCGACCCCCGCGAGGAGCGCCTGAAGGAATTCGTGTCCGTGGTGCTGGCCGACACGGAAGACACCTGGGGTGCATTGTTCCGCCAGTCCGGCAGCCAGTATGAAAACCCCAAACTGGTGCTGTTCTCCGGCGCGGTGCAATCCGCCTGCGGCCACGCCCAGGCCGCCATGGGGCCGTTCTACTGTCCCGGCGACCACAAGCTCTATCTCGACATGAGTTTCTTCGACGACCTGGCCCGCCGCCATGACGCGCCGGGGGATTTCGCTCAGGCCTACGTCATCGCCCACGAGGTGGGGCATCACGTCCAAACCCTGCTGGGCATCGCGGAAAAGGTCCAGGCCGCGCGCCAACGCGCCGGCGAGGCGGAATCCAACCGCCTGCAGGTGCGCATGGAACTCCAGGCCGACTGCTTCGCCGGCATCTGGGCCCATCACGCCGACAAGGCGCGTAACATCCTGGAGCAGGGAGACCTGGAGGAAGCCCTGGCCGCCGCATCCGGCGTCGGCGACGACCGCCTGCAGCGCCAGGCCCGGGGCCAAGTGGTGCCGGATTCCTTCACCCATGGTTCCTCGGAACAGCGCATGCGCTGGTTCCAGAACGGCGCGAAAACCGGCGAACCGAAACGCTGCGACACCTTCAAGGCGGCGCGGCTGTGAACCCTGGACGATTCAACCCGATTCCGGGAACAGCACCTCGGTGAAGCCGAAGCGGGAGAAGTCCCGCACCCGCATGGGGTAGAGCTTGCCGATCAGGTGGTCGCATTCGTGCTGCACCACCCGCGCGTGGAAGCCTTCCACGGCGCGGTCGATGGGCTCCCCCTTCTCGTTGAAGCCCTGGTAGCGGATGCGCTTGAAGCGGGGCACCCAGCCGCGCAGGGCGGGCACCGACAGGCAACCTTCCCAATCCTCTTCTTCCTCGTCGCCCAGGGGTGTGATGACCGGATTCACCAGGATCGTCGTCGGCACCGGCTCCGCGTCCGGATAACGCTCGCTGCGCTCGAAGCCGAAGATCACCACTTGCAGGCCGACGCCGATCTGGGGCGCGGCCAGGCCCACGCCGCCGGCCGACGCCATGGTGTCGAACATGTCCTCGATGAGGGTTTTCAGTTCCGGAGAGGCGAAGTCCCGCACCGGCTCGGCGGGCTGGAGCAGGCGGGGGTCGCCCATTTTCAGGATGGGTCGGACGGCCATTTTTGAAGGCGGGATAGGGGACGAGGTATTGTCGCCGGGAAGCCGGCGGGGGCCAACTCAGGCCGGCAAGCCCTCGTACAACTCCACGTATTCTCGTGTCAGCTTGTGGCCCGGCATCAGGTGAATCAGGGGCTGGCAGGCCTCGTGGGATTCCCTGATCTTCACCGAGGCGGACAGGTGCCCGGGCAGCACCGGCAGGCCTTCCTCCAGCAACTCCGCCACCACCCGCCGGGGCAATTTCGAGCGGGACAGGAACTGGTTCACCACGATGCCTTCCACGCTCAGGCCGCGATTGTGGTCGGCGCGGATTTCCTCCACGTTCTCCATCAGGGCGTAGATGGCCTTGCGGGCGAAGCTGTCGCAGTCGAAGGGAATCAGGCAGCGGTCGGCGGCGATCAGGGCCGAGCGGGTGAAGAAGTTGAAGGCGGGCGGGGTGTCGATCCACACGTCGTCGAATTCCTTCAGGTCCTCCAGGGCTTCCTTCAGTTTGTAGATCTTGTAGCGGGATTCCAGCTTGGGCCCCAGCTCTTCCAGGCTGGGATGGGAGGGCAGCACCCACAGGTTGTCGAAGGGCGTGGCGGCGGCGAACTCGGCGGTCTTCCGGGGCCGCAGCTTGAAGTTGAGGATCTGGTCGAACAGATCCGCCAGGCTAGGCTCGGGCCGCGCGGCGGCCGAACCCAGCAGGTAATGGCTGGCGTTGCCCTGGGGGTCCAGGTCGATGACCAGGCTGCGCCGGCCCCGGCTGGCGCCGATGGCGGCCAGGTTGCAGGCGATGGTGGACTTGCCCACGCCCCCCTTCTGGTTGAACACGACCCGCTTCATGACCGGCTCCTCGCCATTTGAATTCAATGGCTTATTGTCGCCCATGCCGATGTTGCGGCGCAACATCGGCATGGGCGGGGCGACTTCGCCAAAGCAGGCTCACCCCCAGGCTCACCGTGCCCGGGCAAGAGGCGTGAACGGCTTGCCCGCTCAGGGCGTCCAGCCCGGGCCCGGCAGGTACTCCACCATGTCTCCCGGCAGGATGGTGGCGCCGGCCGGAATGGCGGCGACGCCATCGGACCAGACCGCCGAGGAGATGACGGCGGAATCCTGGGTCGGGTAGATATCCAGACCGCCCTTGGCGTTGCGCCGCACCCGCACGAATTCCAGGCGGTTGCCCTTGACCATGTAGCTGAAGTCGGCGCGCAGCATCTGGCGATCCGCCTCGATGCGGGTCAGGCCCTGGCGGCGGCGCAGGAAGGGGGCCACCAGGGTCAGCAGGCCGGACCACACGGCCACCGGATTGCCCGGCAGGCCGATGAAGGCCGCTTCCCGGCCCGCGATGGCCACGCCGCCGAAGGCAAGGGGCTTGCCCGGTTTGGCCGCGATCTTCCAGACATCGATGTGGCCTTCGGCTTTCACCGCGGCGGTCACGTGATCCTCGTCGCCTTCGGACATGCCACCGCTGGTGATGATCACATCCGCTTCCGCCGCCGCCCGGCGCAGGGCCGCGCGTGTGGCGTCGCGATCATCGGGGATGATGCCCAGGTCGAGGGTTTCAACCCCCAGCTCCTGGAGGAAGCCCCGCATCACGTAGCGGTTGGAGTTGTAGATATGGCCGGGGGGCAAGGGCTGGCCCGGCATGACCAGTTCGCTGCCGGTAAAGAAGATGGCGGCCCTCAGGCGGCGGAACACCTTGACCTCGCCGATGCCCACGGAGGCGGCCAAGCCCTGGGCGGCGGCGGAAAAGCGGCTGCCGGCGGCCAGGATGGGCTTGCCCGCCAGCAGGTCGGAACCCTTGAGCCGCACATGCTGACCGGCGGGCGGCACCCGATTGATGATGACGAAATCACCGTCGACCACGCAGTCCTCCTGCATCACCACCGCGTCGGCCCCGTCGGGCACCTGGGCGCCGGTGAAGATGCGCGCCGCGCTGCCCGGCGCCAGGGCCCGGGCCACGTCGCCCGCCGCCACGCGCTGGGTAACCGGCAACCGCGCCCCCGCTTCGGGGATATCCGCCGCCCGGGCGGCATAACCGTCCATGGCGGCGTTGGAGAACGGCGGGACGGTCATCGGTGATACCAGGTCTTCCGCCAGCACCCGGCCGAAGGCTTCGGCCAGGTCGACGGCTTCCACGTCGGCTACGACGCGGGCGGAGGCCAGGAGCCTGGCCTTGGCTTCGGAAAAGGGGAGCAGAGCCATGAAAGATCTCTTCGTCTGAAGGTTCGGGAAGAAACCGATGTTACAGAGTTCAGGGCGCCGTCCCTAGACCGCCTGTGGCCTATCCACCCGGGACGGATCCCGTGGCCTTGACGCGCCGGCCCCGGTCCGTATAATTCCCGACTTATATTGTCAACTATGGACTCGGCATGGACGCCCACACCCTCATCCACCAGCAGGTCAGCGAGAACCCCATCGTCTTGTATATGAAGGGGACGCCCCAGTTTCCCCAGTGCGGTTTTTCCGCCAATGCCGCCAACATCCTCAAGGCCTGCGGCATCACCAACTTCCTGTCCGTGAACGTGCTGGAAAGCGCCGAACTGCGCGACGGCCTGAAAACCTACGCCAACTGGCCCACCTTCCCCCAGCTCTACGTCAAGGGCCAGCTGGTCGGGGGTTCCGACATCATGCGCGATCTGTATCAGAGCGGCGAACTGCAGCGCTTGCTGGCCGACGCCACCGCCTGACAAGCCCTTCCTTCAGCCCTTAAGCCGGCCCGCGCCGGCTTTTTTTCGCGCGCTCGTCATCCCCTGGTCAGCCAGGAGCCCACTGAAATAGGCTCTTAAGTTTTTACCCCGCCTGCCGATATGCCATGAGCCTGGGCAGCACGCCCATTGATCCGGGGCTCAGATTGACCGCCACTCGCTTTATCCTGCTTGTTCTCGTCGCCGCCCTCACGGTCGGGCTGGTGATCTGGTTAGCCGATCCCGCATGGGCGCTGCTTTCCGTGGCCCTGGTGGCCGCCGTGGTGATCTTCCTGGGCGTCCGCCGGGGCGTCGCGAGCGCCACCGATACCCCGGTCCCGGCGGCGGAGCACGCCGCCACGGTCCGACATGAACTGCAATCCCTGCTGGAGGAAATCTCCCGTCTGGGCGCCTCCCAATGCCAGTCCAGCGGGCAGGACCTGGAGCGGGTGAAGGGCTTGCTGGCCCAGGCCATCGATCAGCTGGTGGCCAGCTTCAACGAGATGAATCACCACATCCAGACCCAGCGCGACCTGGCCTTGTCCATCATCGAGGGCATGACCGAGGAAGAACGGGGCCAGCAAGGCGTGAGCTTCGCCGAATTCGTCATGGACACCTCCAAGACCATGGGGGACTTCGTCGACAACACGCTGAACACCAGCAAGATCGCCATGGGCCTGGTGGAGACCATGGATGTCATCGACACCGAAGTGCAGGCCATTCTCGGCATCCTCGGCGAGATCGAGTCCATTTCCAAGCAGACCAACCTGCTCGCCCTCAATGCCGCCATCGAGGCGGCCCGGGCCGGAGAGGCCGGCAGGGGATTCGCGGTGGTGGCGGATGAGGTCCGCGCCCTTTCCCAACGCACCAACCTGTTTTCCCAGCAGATCCGGGGCCGCATGGATAGCGTGCACGGCTCCCTGAACTCGGCCAACCAGTCGATTTACAGCGTGGCTTCCATGGACATGAATTTCGCCCTGGAGTCCAAGCACCGGGTCCAGACCACCATGACCCGCATCGCCGAAATCAACAAGGCCATGTCCAAAGCCGCGCGGGAAATCAACGAGCACGCCGGACAGGTGGCCTCCGGCGTCAACGACGCGGTCGTCGCGCTGCAGTTCCAGGACCTGACCACCCAGTTGATCAATCATGCCCAGGCCGGGATGGCGTCCGCCCATGACATCGCCGGCCAGGTCAACAAGGCCATCCACCAGGAAGCGGATATCGACCGGGGACTCGCCAACGCGCGGACCCTGTTGCGGGCGCAAGCCACCTCCGGGAAAGCGCAAGGGCATCCGGTCAAACAGGAAAGCTTGAATTCCGGCGATATCGAGCTGTTCTGATCACTGATTATTGAGAGGAAACAAGGATGGGCAAGATCGTCCTGACCGTAGATGACTCCGCCTCCATCAGGCAGATGGTGGCCTTCACCCTGAAAAGCGCGGGCTACGAGGTGGTGGAAGCCGTGGATGGCGAGGATGGCCTCAACAAGGCCAGGGGCAAGCAGGCCAACCTGGTGCTCACCGACCAGAACATGCCCAAGATGGACGGCCTGAACCTGATCAAGACCCTGCGCGGCCTGCCCCAGTACCGGTCTATCCCCATCCTGATGCTCACCACCGAATCCTCCGATGCCATGAAGTCCGCGGGCAAGGCGGCGGGCGCCACCGGCTGGCTGGTCAAGCCCTTCGACCCGCAAAAACTGCTGGAAGTGGTCAGGAAAGTGATCGGCTGATCGCGGCACGGCAAAACGCGACAGACCACGGATGACGGATCGCGATCACGGCGGCGAATCCCTTCGGCCGGGCCCGAGCCCGGATCCCTGGATGCTGAAACCTGAAGCCCGGACATCATGAGCATTGACATGAGCCAGTTCTTCCAGGTGTTTTTCGAGGAAACCTCGGAACACCTGGCGAACATGGAAAACCTGTTGCTCAACCTGGACGTGGACACCCCGTCCCTGGAAGACCTCAACGCCATCTTCCGGGCCGCCCATTCCATCAAGGGCGGCAGCGGCACCTTCGGCTTCACCGACATGACCGGCGTCACCCATGTGCTGGAAGGCCTGCTGGACCGCCTGCGCAAGCAAGAACTGGCCCTGCGCCCGGAGATGGTGGACGCCTTTCTGGCCGCCGGCGACATCCTGCGGGCCCAGCTCGAGCATCACCAGGGCGGGCCGGAAGCCGATGCCGGTGGCATCGAGGAAATCCGCGACCGGCTCACCCGGCTCGCCGCCGGTGACGCCGCGCCTTCGGCGCCCGCCCCGGCGCCGTCCGGCGCGCGGGCCCGCGTCCTCGATCTGGTCTGCCTGTTCCCGCCCGATCTGGCCGACTCCGGCGAAGCCGTCGCCAACTTCCTGGCGGGCCTGGCCGAAATCGCCGCCCTGGACATCCGTCATCGCCCCGATGCCGCCAACGGCCTGCTCGAAGCCAGGCTCACCACCTCCCTGAGCGACGCGGAACTGAGGGACGCCCTCGCCTTCTATCTCGCCCCGGAAGACATCTCGCTGGCGCCGGCCACGGACCGCGAGGACGCGGCTTACGGCTTGTTCGACGACGCCCCGGAGAACACCGCGCCGGCCGAGGATGAGGGCTACGGTTTCTTTACCGACGTGGAGCCCGCCCGGGCCGATCCGGGTTACGGATTCTTCCACCAGGAGCTCGGCGCTTCGGCGCCCCCGCTGGCGACGGAGAGCGGGGATGGCGCCTTCGGCTTGTTCGAGGATGCGCCCGGCGCGCCGGAGAGTCCGGCCCACCAGGAAATCTCGCCCGCGGGCGGCCCGGTGGCCGTGGAAGGCCAGGGCTACGGCCTCTTCCCCGATGCCCCCGGGGCCGGAGGTCCCGCCCGCCAGTCCCCACCCGAACCGGACAAGCAAGCGACCGCGCCCGGAGCTTCTCCCGGCCGGCGCCTGTCCGATAAGCCCGGCATCGAAATCACCAGGTCCGGGCGACGCGACAATGACAAGACCGTCGCCGCCTCCGGGTCCGACACCAGCATCCGCGTTGCCGTCGAGAAGGTGGACCAGCTCATCAACCTGGTGGGCGAACTGGTCATCACCCAGGCCATGCTGGCGGAAACCGCCGGCGGTCTCGATCCGATCGCGGCGGAGAAGCTGCTGGCCGGCATCGAGCTGCTGTCGCGCAATACCCGGGACCTGCAGGAATCGGTCATGTCCATCCGCATGCTGCCCATGAGCATGGTGTTTTCCCGTTTCCCCCGGGTGGTGCGGGACCTGGCCGGCAAGCTGAACAAGCAGGTGGAGATGCGGACCCTCGGCGAGAACACCGAGCTGGACAAGGGCCTCATCGAGAAGATCACCGACCCCCTCACCCATCTGGTGCGCAACAGCCTGGACCACGGCATCGAGACGCCGGACAAGCGCGTCGCCGCCGGCAAGAATCCCAAGGGCACCCTGACCCTGAAGGCCTCCCACCAGGGCGGCGCCGTGGTCATCGAGGTCATGGACGACGGCGGCGGCCTGAACCGCGCCCGCATCCTGGAAAAGGCCCGGGAACGGGGTCTGGCGGTCAACGACGCCATGTCGGACCACGAGGTGTGGCAACTCATCTTCGCGCCCGGCTTCTCCACCGCCGACGTGGTCACCGATGTCTCCGGCCGGGGCGTCGGCATGGACGTGGTGAAGCGCAACATCGAGGGCCTGGGCGGCAAGGTGGAGCTTGAGTCCTCCCCCGGCTTCGGCACCCGCACGGTGATCCGCCTGCCGCTCACCCTGGCCATCCTGGACGGCATGTCCGTGGGCGTGGGGGGCGAGACCTTCATCGTGCCCATCACCACGGTGGTGGAGTCCCTGCAACCAAGCCTGGACGACATCCGCACCCTGGCCGGGGATTCCCGCATGATCCACATCCGCGGCGAGTACCTGCCCTTCATCGCCCTCGCCGAGGTCTTCGGCCTGCCCGGGGTGGAGGACATCACCCGGGGCCTGGTGGTGGTGGTGGAAGGCGAGGAAGGCAGGGCGGCCCTGTTCGTGGACGAACTGCTGGGCCAGCACCAGGTGGTCATCAAAAGCCTGGAGGCCAACTACCGCAAGGTGCCCGGCATGTCGGGCGCCACCATCATGGGCGACGGCCGCGTGGCCCTGATCCTGGACGTGGCCGCCGCCATCCGCCTCGGCCTGGCCAGCGGCAGGCGGCGCGCGGCCGCATAAGGAGAAAGCATGGATATCGTGGACGGCGCGCCGACCTCGGGTGAGTACCTGACCTTCACCCTGGGGGCCGAGGAATACGGCATCGACATCCTCAAGGTGCAGGAAATCCGCGGCTACGAGGCCGTCACCCGCATCGCCAACGCCCCCGCCTTCATCAAGGGGGTCATCAACCTGCGCGGCGTCATCGTCCCCATCGTCGACCTGCGCATCAAGTTCAACCTGGGCGAACCGAGCTACGACCAGTTCACCGTGGTCATCATCCTCAACATCGGCAAGCGGGTCATGGGCATCGTGGTGGACGGCGTGTCGGACGTGATCCAGTTGAACGCCGACAGCCTGCACCCCGCCCCCGAGTTCGGCTCGATCCTGGATACCCGCTACCTCCTGGGCCTGGGCACGGTGGAGGAACGCATGATCATCATGGTGGACATCGAGCGGCTCATGACCAGCCAGGAAATGGCCCTGGTCGAGACGACCGCCGCCTGAGCCTACCCGCCATCGGCCAACACGCGCACCGGAGACCTTCATGCGCCAGAACCTCCCCGTCACCGGCAGCGAATTCATGCTGCGCGACGGCATCCAGATCGTTTCCGCCACCGACGCCAAGGGGCTGATCACCTTCTGCAACCCCGACTTCATCGAGGCCAGCGGCTTCAGCGAGGCGGAACTGATGGGCGCGCCCCACAACATCGTGCGCCACCCGGACATGCCGGCCGAGGCCTTCAAGGACCTGTGGGATACCCTGGCCGCCGGCCACCCCTGGTCGGGCCTGGTGAAGAACCGGCGCAAGAACGGCGACCACTACTGGGTGCGGGCCTACGCCAGCCCGATCAAGCGGGACGGCAGGATCACCGGCTATCTGTCCATCCGCGCCAAGCCCGGCCGCGAGGAAGTCGACGCCGCCGAGACCCTTTACCGGAACATGCGCGAGGGCCGCGCCAGGGGCATCTACCTGAGGGAGGGCCGGCTGCGGCATACCGGGCCGCGCGGCCTGCTCGACAACCTGCGGAACATCAGCCTGCGCGCCCGCCTGGGCGCTTCCGTCGTCATGATGGCGCTGTTCATGGCGATCATCGGCGGCATCGGCCTGTCCGGCATGAGCACGTCCAATCGGATGGTGGAGGAGGTTTACGCCAAGGCCCTGGAACCCGCCAAGCTGGCCGACCGGATCCGTTTTCTGCTGGCCGACAGCCGGGGCCAGATCCTGCTCGGCATGCAGCACAACCCCGCCTATTCACTGTCCAGGCTGCATGACCACGGCATCCAGACCCACCTCGATGCCATCAGCGAAAACAGCAAGGGCATCGATGATGCCTGGGGCAAGCTGGTCAAGGTCACGTTCGATCCCGATATCACCGCCACCGGCAAGGTGAAAACCGCGCTGGAACGGTTTCATTCCACCCGCACCCGATTCGGCCGGGAGGGCATCCTGCCGGCCAAATCCGCCTTGCAGGCCGGCATGCATGACGAGGTCGGCGATATGCTGATCGACAACATCAACCCGCTCTACAAGACGGCCAATGAGGCGACCAACGACCTGCTCGTCGCCCTGGACGGGTACGCGCGGGAATCCCGCCAATTGGCCGAATCCCAGGCCGCCACAAGAGGCGGCTTGATGCTGGCCGTGTTTCTGGCCGCGATCCTCGGCGCGGCGGGCGTGGGCTGGCTGCTGACGCGCGCCATCGTGCAGCCGCTGCGGCGGACCATCGACTACTTCGACAAGATTTCCGAGGGCCGCTACGACAGCGCCATCCAGGTGGACCGACACGACGAAATCGGCCGGGTTCTGAAAGCCCTGGCCAACATGCAGGTCAGGCTGGGCTTCGACGTGGCCGAGGCGAAACGCGTCGCCAACGAGAACCTGCGCATCCGGATCGCCCTGGATAACGTCTCGGCCAACGTCATGATGGCCGACACCGACCGGCGCATCATCTACATGAACAAGGCGGTGCAGGACATGTTCCGCGCGGCCCAGGATGACATCCGCAAGCAGTTGCCCCGCTTCGACGCGGAAAAACTCTGGGGCGCCAGCATCGACGACTTCCACCGGCACCCGCAACACCAGGCGCGGCTGCTCGCCAGCCTCGACGGCACCCACAGGAACACCCTGCGCATTGGCGGCCGCACCATGACCGTGGTGGCCAACCCCGTGGTCAACGAGCGGGGCGAACGGCTCGGCGCCGTGGTGGAATGGGCCGATCGCACCGCCGAGATCGGGGTGGAAAAGGAAATCGCCGACCTGGTCACCGCCGCCGCCGCCGGCGACTTCAGCCAGCGGCTGGACGTGAATGGCAAGGATGGCTTCTTCCTGCAACTGGCCGAAGGCATCAACAAGCTGGTGGAAACCA
>WBZL01000167.1_pt1 | contig 70333 bp, 53 predicted proteins | sample 5204291 | NCBI WGS metagenome assembly WBZL01 (sample SAMN12344345, study PRJNA552823) | activated sludge metagenome | biome: Activated sludge suspended growth; feature: Nitrification reactor; material: Wastewater; isolation source: activated sludge from nitrification reactor of wastewater...
AATTCACGTTTACGCCAAAGCTCACAATTTCTTAACGGCATTAGGATGAGGCGGGTTGTTCTTACGACTTTCGTAAAAGGGTTTACTCTTGAACTGTATTGGCAATAATTTCGTAATTTCAAAAATGTTTTGGACAGCATTGGTTTTGATGGAATGATTTTCAGTTATTGTGCATTTAGTTAATTGAATTGAAATCTTATCTTAAGCCGTATCTAAATTTATGATGATTTTTCTTAATCCCCTTATACTTACCGGGCTGTTTGCAATATCAATTCCGATTCTTATTCACCTTCTTAATTTAAGCAAAGTAAGAAAGGTTGAATTCAGCACACTCAGATTCCTGAAGGAGCTTCAGAAGTCCAAGATGCGGAGGATTAAGCTCAGACAGTTGCTGCTTCTTGCACTAAGAATCATGTCAATTATTTTTCTCGTGTTTGCTTTTGCAGATCCTGTTCTTAAGAGTTCTTCCGGAAATTATGCGGGAAAGTCATCAACGATAATTATGCTTGACAACTCATACAGCATGAGTGCAAAGGACAACCGTATTTTTGAGAATGCAAAGTCAGCTGCCAGAGATCTTCTTTCTGTGATCGATCCTGACGGAGAGATCTATTTCATTCTTTCTTCAGATCTTGGAAATGAGTCCGTTCAGTTAGTTTCAGGAGATTCAAAAAGGATCAGTTTACTCATTGACAGCGCAGGAATTTCACTCAAGCCATTCTCAGTAAATGAAGCACTGATAAATGCAGCTCTTCTTTTCTCTAATTCAGCTTACAGCGTTAATGATCTGTTCATTATTTCCGACAATCAGCTTATCAATTTTGCCGGTGCGGGCGGATTTAAAGAGAGTGCTGAGAATACGGATATGAACATTTATCTTGTGAGTTCAGGAGAGAAGGATCTTTACAATATTTCCATAGACAGTGCAAGCATGGAATTGGGATTTATTGAATCAGGAATGGAAAGCAAAGTCGGAGCAATCATAAACAACAGGTCTCCTTATTCACAAAAAAGCAGAAACATCCGGCTCAATATAAATGGAAAATATTTTGGAGAAAGTTTTGTTGACATTGGTTCATTTGAAAAGAAGATCATTGAACAATCTTTTCTGGTAACAAATGCAGGAAACTACAGTTGTGAGTTACTGGTTGACAGGGGAAGCATTGAAGATGATGAAGTTCTTCAGGACAACAAGACCTTCTTTACAGCAAATGTGCATTCAGGTGTCAAAGTTGCTCTTATTGGCGACAGACCTGAAGATTTAATATTTCCTGAACTGGCATTGCAGACCGCGGAGAATGTTTCCGGCAGGAATGAAGATGGATCAAAGAAATTTTATGACATTCGAAAATCAACTTACGTTGATGAGTCAGTAAATGATTGTGACATGATAGTTCTATCAGGAATAAATGATCTAACGGACAAGGAAGCTGAGCTGTTAAATGATTTTGTAAGCAATGGCGGCGGACTTCTGATTTTCCCGGGAAACAATCTCAATGTACAGTCTGTTAATGATAAACTTCTGTCACTATCCGGCGGGATGCGAATCGGAAGCAAAGTTATTCTCAATGACGCACAATTGAATTCAAAGTTTGGAGCAATTGATTATGAGCACCCTCTCTTAAAAGGTATTTTTAGAAACAAGGCGCTTAGCGTGACATCTGTATCAGGAGGAGTTGAAGCTCCCGGGATTAAGGAGTATTACAAATCGGTACTGTCAGAGAATGGAAAGGCGGTCATGCTATTTGATAACAATGATCCTTTCCTGAGCGAAGTAAGGCTTGGAAAGGGGAATATGCTGATTTCTTCCTTATCTTTATCTGCATCAGCAAGTGATCTTGTTTCAAAAAGCATTTTTGTCCCGCTTCTTGTCAGGGCTGTAAACTACCTCTCAGGAAATTTCCATGCTTCAGATCAGTACTATGTAGGCGCTGAGAATGTTATCAGATTGAATGGACTAAGAAATGTAATGACACTCACAAATCCATCAGGAATGACAGATACATCAGGTGTGAGTCTTGGTGAAGCTGCCGAAAAGTATTTCACATTTCCTTACAACAATTTCTCAGCTTCTGCAGGCATATATAAAGCCGTAGATTCATCAGGCAATGAACAATTATTTGCTTTGAATACGAATCCTGTTGAGAGCGATCTGACAATGACCGATGAAGATGATGCAATTGAGTTCTTTAAGGCGAAAGGATTCACCAATGTCTTTTACATGCCATGGAACGATGCAGGATCTGAATATGCCGGAACAAAACAGGGAACTCAATTATGGAAATACTTTCTTATACTGGCTTTGGTGACACTTGCAGCGGAAAAATTATTATCCCGCAAGCTGGAAAAGGGGGAGTGATGTTCTCTTTTCAATCAGCTAAGTATCCGCTCTTCTGCTATCCTGAAAGTCGGCGCACCTAATGAAACTATAGAGTCATGAAAATCTTTCAATGACTTGGTAGTGCCAAACCTGGAAAAATATTTTTGCTTGAACTGCTTCAGAAGGATCTTTCCAAGTGTGTAATTCAAATAGCCCGGATCGAACGCACCTCGTTTTGCTTCCTGTTCAGCAGTGACTTCAGTCATATATGCATTCTTAAGAAAGAATTCCTTTGCTTCTTTAATTGACATACCGTCGCAATGAATTCCAATGGCAACTATGAACCTGCAGCATCTGATCAGAGCTTCCAGATACATTCCAATCTGAGTTTTATAATCATCGCTTCCATAACCCTGTTCGATCATCATTTCCTCTGTATAATGCGCCCAACCCTCTACGTATGAGTATGACATAAAGAGCTTTGTAAGATCAGTGGAATACAGATTTGCATTCAGAAAATGAGTGTAATGCCCGGGGAACGCTTCATGTATTGAAATCAACTTGAGCGTGGGATAATTGAACTGAGTCATCCACTCTTCTTTTTTTTCATCATCCCAGCTCTTTTCAGGAAGGTTAACATAATAAAAAGATTCATCACTCTTCTCAAATGGTCCGGCGGTTCCCATTGCTGCGAAGCCGAAGTTCATATAGCGTGGCATTTCAGTAACTATGCAATTCAGCTTTTTAGGAAGATGAACAAGGTCTTTGTTTCTTATGAAATCTACCAGATCCTGCAAAGTGCCGGCAGTTTCGTCAACAAGGGTTTCATCGGAAGGGTGTTCATGTTCAATCTTTGTTATGCTTCCTTCAAGATTGTGTTCTTCAGCAAGCGCTTCAATGTTATCGTGAAGACGTTTAAGTTCATCGTGTCCCATTTGTCTAAGCTCGTTGAGTGGAATTTCTACATGCTCCGATAGTCTGAGCATCTTCAGGAACTTTTCTTCTCCCAAAATATAGCTCTTGCAGTTTTCGTCGGAAGCAACCTCAAGGAATTTTACAAATCGGTCAAATGCACTGACAGCCTCTTCACTTTTCAACTTATATTCATCTATCAACTCTTTTGAATCAATTCTTTCTTCAATTATATTCAGCAACTCACCTTTGAAGAAATCTTCATAACCTTTTGAGAATGAAATCGCAAAATCACACAACACGGCAGGAAGTCTTGGCTCCAGTAACTTCTCTGCACCTTTCAGAGCTTCAGGTATTGATGATATTACAGATACTATCGACCTTATGCGTTCTTCAAACGGTGCATAATCTCTGCTAATATAATTATGAAGTTCGCCGAACATGAATGCATATGTCATTGGATTAAATCTGTAGGACTGCATGTCTTCAAGATTGAACAAAACTGATTTCAACCCCCATTCTGCCACATCATAATCATATTTGTTCTCAACTGAAAGCTCACTTCTGTCAATTGATTTTAACTGATTCAGCTGGTCTTTGTATGTAGTTATCTCAAATGAAATTCTTTCTTCCGATACTTCAGGAATTTTCCCGTCATATTCGTGCAATCCAAGATAGCTACCTTTTTGAGGATCGAGTTCAAGAAGCTGTTTGAAAAGATCTTTTGCGTACTCTTTAAAAATCTGGTTTTTGTCAGTTGTCATTTTCTCCTCCGTTGATTTCAGAATTGCTTCCAATGTTCAATACTTGTTGTTGATATTTCACAGTTACAGATTCGCCGATAATGGATTCTTTAAGAACGGCATTTTCAATGCGAGTGTTTTTCTCAATTATTGAATTCTCAACAACGCTGTTTGTTATATTGCATCCGTCATTTATTGTAGCATTCGGACCAATTATGCTCTGTTTAATTACCACATTCTTTCCGATGAATACAGGATGAATTATATTTGAATCTGTCCCGGCAAATTTTGTTTTTGTACTCTTTGAAAGAATGTATCTGTTTGTTTCAAGAAGTGTCTCCGGCTTGCCGCAATCGAGCCATCCGTCAACATTGTAAGTGGTCATCTTTTCTCCCCGGCTAAGCATATGTTCAAGCGCATCAGTAAGCTGGAATTCTCCCTTAACTGTAATGTTGTTGTCCATTACATGTTCAAGAGAGGAAAAAAGTGAATCGGAATTCTTAAGATAGTACAGTCCGACAATTGCTTCATTAGACGGCGATACTTTGACAGATGACGGTTTCTCTACAAATCTTGTGATCATTCCGGCTTTGTTTTTTTCAACTACACCGAATCTTCTGGGATCATCAACTTTCTTAACGCCAATTACTGAATGTTTGTTGCTGATCAGTTTCTTAAGGTCAACATCAAATAATGTATCACCGAGTATGATGAGGGTTTCATCATTCATCGGAAATGATTCTTTGGCGCAATAAACAGCATGGCCAAGTCCTTTTGGTTCATCCTGAGTTACATAAGTGAACTTGAAACGGAACGTATCATCAAGATATTCCTTTATCATATCTCCAAGAAATCCTGTGATCATTATTATGGATGTCGCAAGCTTTTCCTTCACGAGTTGCTCAATGATGTAATGTATCATCGGCTTGCCCCCCACATTGAGAAGTACTTTCGGCTTTGTAAGCGTGTGGGGTCTTAGTCTTGTTCCGAATCCTGCAACAGGAATAATTACTTTCATCTTAATTCAATAGTTTTGAGATCTTCTCCCGGAAATCGTTGAGAGCAGGATCGAGCTTTGAAAAATCTTTTGCCCCGGCTGTCGCAAGATTTGGCCGTCCGCCGCCACCGCCTCCAAGCTCGCGGGCAACTTCAGAAATCAACTTGCCGGCATTCAGCTCCTTACTTTTTACCAGATTATCGCTTACAGCGCAGATCAAATTCATTTTGTCGTCACTTATTGCTGCAATGAGAGCTACTCCATTGGTCAATTGTTTGCGAAGCTCCTCTCCCGCTTCTTTAAGTCCGGAGCCTTGCGGAAGTTCCAGTCTGCCGGTAAGAACAACAGAATCATTTATTCTGGGGGAAGCAGAAATTAACTTTCCAATCTCTGCAGAGATTGCCACAAGTCCTTTTGAAAGGAGTTGCTTCTCAATCTGTTTCTTCTCTTCAAGAAATCTCTCACGTGCCTCAACTGCTGACAGTGCCGTCTTCTCCTGAGTTTGCAAAAGAGATTTTACAAGCACAAGATCATTTGGGTCTGAAGATTTGATCAGTTCTACAAAACCGGGAATAGACTGAGTAAAACTCATTGAATATTTTTCCGGAAGTTCTGCAATCAACTTTTCTGTTTCTTTAATCTTTTCTTCGAGATATGCCAAAATTCCTTTGCCCGTTCTTGCAAAGATCCTCCTTGTGCCTGCTGCAATGCTTTCTTCTTTAGTGATCTTGAACAGTCCGATGTGCTCTGAACTCTTCACATGTGTACCGCCGCAAAACTCCGCGCTGAAATTGTCGTCAACAATAACTACCCTGACTTTGGAGCCGTACTTCTCGCCAAACAACTGTTTGACATTTGGAATCTTGTTTGCTTCTTCGATTGGAATGTCAGCCAGAGTCTGAACCGCAATCCTTTCCGCAATCTTACCGTTAACCATATCTTCAATATCCTTAATCTGTAACGGCTCAAGCTTGTGAAAATGTGGGAAATCAAAACGCAGATATTCATCGGCGACAAGCGAACCTACCTGTTTGACATGACTGCCAAGAACTCTTCTCAATGCTTCATGAACCAGATGAGTTGCGGTATGATTTCTTTCAATGGCATCTCTCTTGTTTACATCAACTCTTGCAATAACTTCAGCTCCTTCACTTATTGCATCTTTGCTTCCTTTAATTATGATGTAATTCTTCGCTGAGTTAATTACCGGCAAACTTATTTCAGACTCAGTAATGATCTCGCCTGTATCGCTGATCTGTCCGCCTGACTCTGCATAGAAAGGATTATCCTTTAGCGCAACTACAATTTCATTCTCGTCTGCTGTTACCTGTGCGTCAAGAATAGTTGTCTTTGTACCGTTTTCGTTTACATTATATGGATCATACTCAACTTCTTCGATACCCTTTAGCTTAGTATGTGAGAAATCCACTTCCGCTGAGTGTTCCTTTCGGGCGCTCTTTGCACGGGATTTCTGCTTCTCCATTTCTTCTTCAAATTTTAGCGTATCGACTTTCAGACCGCTTTCTCTGGCCATAACTTCAGTAAGATCTAGCGGAAATCCGAATGTATCGTAGAGTTTGAACGCTTCTGTTCCGGGAAAGATCATAGTATCCTTGAGTGTACCGCATACTTCATTAAAAAGGATAATGCCTCTGTCGAGAGTCTTGTGGAAATTCTCTTCTTCTGCTTTGATGATCTCCTTAACAAAGTCCTTTTTCTGCACGAGTTCAGGAAAAACGTCGCCGAAAGAATCTGTCAATGTATCTACGAGTTCAAACAGAACCGGCTTGCTGTAATCGAGCTTGCGTGCAAGCCTTGAAGCTCTTCTCAAAATTCTTCTAAGAACATACCCACGGCCTTCGTTTGACGGAATTCCGCCATCAGATATGGCGAAAGAAAGGGCTCTGACGTGATCAGCTATCGCATTCATTGAAGACAAATTATCGTCCGCATATTTCTTCCCGGTAAGTGAAGAAATTTTTTCAATAAGCGGGAAGAATATGTCAGTCTCGTAATTGGATTTCTTATTTTGAAGAACTCTTACAACTCTTTCAAAACCCATGCCTGTATCAACATGCTTCATTGGCAGCAATTCCAGTTCGCCGTCTTTCTTCCTGTTGTATTGTATAAAAACCAGATTCCATATTTCTATTACCTCTTCAAGACCGGCATTAATGTCTTCCGGTTTGCACCCATCTTTTGTAAGGTCTATATGAATCTCTGAACATGGCCCGCAAGGTCCCGTATCACCCATTTCCCAGAAATTATCTTTTTCTCCGAATCTAAGTATGTGTGCAGGATTTATGTCGGTCTTTGTTTTCCAGATCTCGAACGCTTCATCATCAGTTTCAAAAACTGTTGCCCATAGTTTGTCCTTTGGTAGTTTCCATACATCTGTCAGAAGTTCCCATGCCCATTGAATGGCTTCATCTTTGTAGTAGTCACCGAATGACCAGTTGCCAAGCATTTCGAAAAAAGTGTGGTGGAACCCGTCCATCCCAACTTCTTCGAGATCGTTATGCTTGCCGCCTGCACGAATGCATTTTTGAGTATCGGCAGCTCTGGAATATTCTCTTGTGCCTTTTCCCAGAAATACATCCTTAAACTGATTCATACCTGCATTTGTGAAAAGCAATGTCGGGTCGTCATAAGGAATAACAGGTGATGAAGGCACTATCTTATGCCCCTTTTTCTCAAAAAATCTGAGAAAAGATTCTCTTACCTCTTTGGATTTCAATTTTTCGGATTATTAATTGGTCAAGATACTTTTATCATGCTTCATTATAAATACAAATATTAGTAGTGATAGTTAGCAATGATGTTTATTTGAAATACATGTGCCTGCCATACAGGATTAATCGAGGCATTAAAACGAGTGATAGAATGAAAGACAATGGAATTTATATTTCAGGCCCCGCTATTGCTTCTTTTATATGTCTTGATCCAAATGATATGGATGGAAACAGTCACAGCTATCAGAAAAAGCAGTACCTTAAGCCACAGCAGATCTGTCATAAAGATCGAATAAATTATCCCCGCCCAAAGAAACGAGATCGAGAAAAGTTTTGAACCAACAGTCATTCCTCTTCCTTCCCGGTAATTCCTGAGATAAGTGCCGAATATTTTGTTGCTGATAAGCCAGCTATGCAGACGTTCCGAACCTTTTGCAAAAAAATACGCGGCAAGGATCACAAATATTGTGGTAGGCATGACAGGCAGAAGAATTCCAACAACTGCCAGCAATAAGCAAAAAAAACCAAGAACGTTGTATATGTGTCGAGTGGGGCCCGGTTTCCGTTCAGAGCTGTATTTTGGGTTCAATACGTAGAATGATTATGAAAAGAAGTGCAAGATATTCACAATTGAACTGTATGTCTATCAATAAATTTTTACCTGCATGATTAACAAAAAAGCCGGAACAAATCTGTCCCGGCTCTCTGTGGAGGGAAATCAGTATAAGAGAAAATTCTATTTGAGCAGTGTCATTTTCTTAATGCTTTGGAAGTTGCCCGCTACAAGTTTGTAGATATAGACTCCGCTCGAAAGTCCTGCCCCATTGTAATCAATCTCGTATTTCCCGGCTTTCTGAGTTTCATTAACAAGGTTTGCAACTTCTTTTCCCTGCATATCATAGATCACCAGCTTTACATCAGACTCTTTAGGAAGATCATACGATATCTTAGTTACAGGATTGAATGGATTCGGGAAATTCTGATGCAGTTGATAGTCAATTGACAGATTGTTTTCATTTTCGATGCCGAGTATCAGAGAAGCCTGCTTAAGAACTATGTCATTGTTAGGATCAAATGCAAGACTTGTAGGTTGGCGGTTGAAAGTGAAGCTGAACAGTTGATTGTTAACATTGTTGTCCACTCGTACCAATGTATCGGATCCTGAAGTAAATCCTATTTTGATCACTATCGGCATTCTGTGGAAAACTGAATTTGTCTGGATCTGTCGTGCAGTGAAGTTGACTCTCCATTGACCTCCGCCCAGATCGGCAAAGTTGTAGTAATTCTGATATACAGGATGGTTGGGTTCCTTCACCCATTGATTGATGAACCATGTCATGTCCTGCTCAGATGCCTGGCTGACCTTAGCTGCAAAATCATCCGTAACGGCAGAGTTGTACTTGAAGCCTCCAAGCGAATCTGTTGCATAAGAATTGATCACATTGAAGAACACAGAATCTCCAAGAGTATATCGCAGCATGTGCAGAACGCAGGCACCTTTGTAATATGTAATAGCTGTATTGAAAAGCTGGCTTGTCGGCGGTGTATTTGTTATCCAATCAGGATTATACATTGCCCATCCCGGGTTGCCGCTGAGATAGCCGCTTGCATCGGAAAGAATATCATTCTTGTATGAAGTATAACCGGAAGTGCTCTCAAACCAAAGGGCTTCGCAGTAGGTTGCAAAACCTTCATTCAGCCAGATGTCCGCCCATGTACCGCATGTGATCATGTCTCCAAACCACTGATGAGCGAATTCATGCGAGATAAGATTTTCTCCCCAGCAATTTGGGCAGAGACTTGTTAGAGTTTGGTTCTCCATTCCGCCCCATGTAAATTGATTGTTGAGAGTAGCGAACCCGTTTTTCTCAAAAGGATGTTCTCCGAATTTCTGCGAAAAGTAAGTTGTCATGGGAATGATCTTCGTCTTAATGTTCGAAGGATTCTCACCGCTGTTGTAATAGAATCTAATAGGAACGCTGTCGTTTGGGTTTGACAATTTATGCCAGTATACAATGTCAAGATTATAGTTCACTTTGCCCGACATTACAGTGAGATAAGTTGCAACCGGATCCCGGCTTACCCAATGGTAATAGATCGAATCACCGGTGACAAGTGAATCAGCCAGTCTTCCGTTAGAGCCCAATCGGGCGTTCAGAGGAACTTTTGCCGTTAGGTCAACTGTGGCCTTGTCGCTTGGTTTATCATAACAAGGGAACCACTTCCTTGCTCCTTCCGGCTCGCAATCCGTAAATATCATTCCGTTGCTTGCATAAAATGCCTGATCACTTACATTGGCATGAGAATAATTCACTCGTACAACGGCTACTTCACCAGGGTTATAAATTCTGTCAAGAGTAATGTTTAGAAGATTGCTTGCATGAGTGAAAGATACTCCGGCAAGTCCAACTGAATTCACGGTAATGGATGTGTTAATTGCGTTCAGGGTGATGATGCTTAATGCAGTATCAACTCTGAATGTGACTTCCACACTTCCGTTGAAATTCTTAGGATAAGGTGAAAGGAAGCAATGGCGTATATCAATATTGATCTTATAGTTCAGTACATCAAACTTGTGTTTTGGGGTATTTGGTGAATCACCTCCGGGAAGAATTGGTAATTCGGTGGAATTCATTTTTTTGTGAGAACATTGGTCAGCACCTTTCTGGCCTGTCTGAGCAGATAAACTGCCTGAAATCGAAAGCAGCAATATTGCCGCGATCATGTATCTGAAGAGATTCATTTTGAATTCTTTAAGTTGTTTTCGTTAATCAAGATAGTGATTGTTTTTATTTATGTGTTATGACTTTTGTCATACTTTTCAAATAAATTATTAGATGCAATTTCAGGGCATTTTGAGGCATTTTGAGAAAGCGAGTCAGAAAAGTATTCATTTTCTTGGTTTTCTATGATTCATAGGAAATAAGGAAAATATCTGCATCATATCCTGCAGGCTCAAGAATTCCAACTCTGTCCAAAACGTTTTACTTGGAAAGAAGTTGGCTCGAATTAACTTCATAGAATAAAATCATTTCCGCTTTCTTTTGAACGACCAAAAGAAAGCTTGGCAAAGAAAAGTCGCCCGCTGCAGCCTAATTGACTAAAATTGCTCGGTACGGCTACGAGAATTTCAACTCCTCACCCAAACGTTAGCACGTTTGGGTTCGTCAAACAGGAAATTCTCGTTGACGCCGTCCCTCGCAATTTCTTAACGGCAATTAGGCTGAGGCGGGTTGTCTTTCCGAACCGAATATTTTCAAACTTTCCAGTTTGATTTCGAAAGAAATTTCGAAATGCAAAAACGTTTTGGACAGCAATGCAAGAAATCTTAAGATTTTTCAAAATTGGAATTGTAATTACAGGCTCAAATTCATATTTTGGCACAACTTTTAAGAAACCTAAAGCTCTTAATGAAGAAGCAATTCAAAAATCAGAGAGAAAACAGTTACAAGCTAACTCAGCAGATTACATCAAAAAAGAGTCAGCCAAAGAAGCGTGATCCGTTCAAAGAAAGGGGAGTCAAAGATTATATTGATATATTTGATGCAAAGCTCCTTACAAGATTTCTGAACGATCAGGGAAAACTTCTTCCGGCCAGAATCACCGGCTCGACTGCAAAGATGCAAAGGAAACTGACAACCGCTGTGAAGAGAGCAAGACACCTTGCAATTATTCCGTTCGTCAGCGAAGGCACAAGATACTGATTTTTTCTTAGCGAGTTAAAAATACGGCTCTTATACTTGCAAAAGTATAAGAGTTTTTCTTTTTCCGAAAATCATCTCAATGATATGAAAATATTGATCTCTCATCTTCTCTTATTCTTATTTGCCATTGGCGCTTGTGCACAGACAGAGCAGGACTTTGTCATTGGTGAATTCAGGATAACTAAGATTACCGATGCAGACACATTCAGGTTTGACAAGCTTGACAAACCCGCAAGACTTCTCAGCATAGATACAGAGGAAACTTTCAAGACGCCTGATGCTAAGGAAAAGACAGATGAGATTGCTTTGAACTGGGAAGAGTTTTACAAACTTCAGAAAGGCGAAAGCAAGTTTCCCGTGAAGACTGATTCACCTCTTGGTTATGAAGCATGGAAATGGGCTGAAGAATTTATGAAGGACGTAGAGAAAGTTCGTCTTGAGCGGGAAGCTGATGACAGAAGTGTTGACATTTTTGACAGATATCTTGTCTATGTGATCGCTATCAAGAATGACGGAACCGAAGTGAATTACAATATTGAATGTGTTCGAAACGGGTACAGTCCTTACTTCAATAAGTATGGTAACAGCAAGAGGTTTCATAAGCAGTTTGTAGAAGCGCAGGATTATGCACGTGAAAACAAACTCGGCATCTGGGATCCGGCAAAGAAGAAATATCCTGATTATGACGAGAGACTGATATGGTGGAACAAACGTGCAGAGCAGTTGGAGAATTATGAAAAGAATTTTTCGGGAACGGAAGGTTATATAAACTTGTCAAGTCCCGTTGATTTTGAAAAGCTACCAAACTATCTGGGAAAGGAAGTCACGGTTTTCGGAGGAATAGGAAAAGTTATGACTGACAGATTTCCATATCTGCTCAGGATACCAATTACAAAAGGCGTTGATTTTGATCTTGTCATAAAAGAGAGTGACAAGCAGATCTTCGATGAGCTTGATATAGATACAATGAAAGAGTATTACATTTATGCAAAGGGCGTGATAGAAATGTATGACGGCAGATATCAGATAGTCTTGCAGGACAAGAGTCAAATGTGGATTGATTAATAACTTAATTCTGCATAATCAGTTTAGATATTTTGTAACTAAGCAAAATAGTCAAAAACACGGAAGCCAAAACCTTTAACTGGAATTTGTAACTCCGGGAATCTCTAAATTAATAAGTTCAACTCCGGTAGATTTGCAAGTACCTCATTCATCTAATACAATTGTGACGGATGAAAATGATTGTGCTTCCTGTTGAATCTCTAACATAGATTGTCAATTGCAGTTTGCATATATATGAAACTTGAATTTTCAAATTGTTACCAATAGGTTTGTAAGAGTAGATATAAGATAGAATGTTTGTGTTTGGAATTGTTATTGAGTAGGTTGAGAAATGAACTTTATTAATAGGAGGTTATATGAAATTTGTAATTTTACTATTCTGCTTTCAATGTTCTATCTTTTCCCGTTACGGCTACACACAAAGCATTAACTCCGGGTGGCAACTGCAAGAAAGCGGTCTGAATTGCAGACTCAATGATGTGATAAGTTTTGATTCACTCAACTATGTTTGCGCGGGTGATACAAATATCATACTCACCACTTCAGACGGCGGCAAAACATGGGTTCACCGAGTTGCTCCCTCGGCTCGTATCAAATCTTTGGATCTTGTCAATTCTACCTCAATTTTTCTGTTTGCCTATAATGAAATTTATGAATCAACCAATGGAGGTAGTAACTGGAGCTATATTAATACGCCCCCGGATATTTATGATATTGATTTCATTGATTTACAAACAGGATTCGTCTGTGGTGTTGACTATAGTCCTGTGCCGGTGGTTTTCAGAACAACAAACAGAGGTATAGACTGGAATCGTTACTTTGCGGAAAGTCTGGGGTTTGCTGAAAAGATCAAGATGTTTGATGCAAATTCCGGAAGGATTATTAACGCAAACAGGATGCAGACAACTACAAACGGAGGTGTAAACTGGTTCAACAGCAGTGCTCAACCGACCCACAATATATATGCAGTGTACAGTTTCAACTTAGAAGAACACTATGCCGCCGGCAACAGCGGTTTGGCTTCAAGAACTACAAATGGTGGAAGCACCTGGATATCGATTGAGCTTGGAACTGATCTGAATATCAGATGCATATTTTTTACAGATTCCCTTACCGGCTATGCTGCAGGAGATTCAGGATTCATTACAAGAACAACAGATGCCGGTGCCACATGGACGACTCAAAACACCAATACAACCTCCCGAATAAATGACTTAGAAATTCTCCACAACGGAATCGGAGTTGCAGTAGGCGAGAACGGAACGATTCTAAAGACAACAACGTGGGGACTTACTTCTTTTGTTCAGATGCATGAGAATCTGCCGGAAGATTATTTTCTTTTTCAGAATTATCCGAATCCTTTTAACCCTGTAACAAAGATAGCTTTCGAAATTCCGGAGAGGAATTTTACTACCTTAAAAGTATATGATGTAAACGGGAGAGAATTGAAAACTCTATTAAGTGAAGAATTGAGTGCCGGAAAGTATGAAGTTGATTTTGAAGGAACAAATATTCCGAGCGGTGTTTATTTCTACAGATTTATTTCCGGAAGCTATTCTAACGTAAGATCAATGATCATCTTGAAATGAGACTAATTATTTTTATTGCGGCAGTATGTCTTGCATTGCCGGTGAGCGTCTTGTCATCAGATGTGACATTGGAAGCTGTAAGCAAGATAAACGGAAACGCCGGAGCAAATGACTTCTGTTATGACGCAGCGTCAATGCCGGACGGAGGAAATGTTGCCGTAGGACTAAGTTCCGACAATGTTTCGTCTTTTGCACAGCTCTTCAGATATGATCAGTTGGGAAACATAATTTGGCAAAGAAGCTATATCGGGATCACAAATGGATACGATTATTTTTACCGAGTAATAACTGATGAGGCAGGAAACATTTATGCAATGGGAAGAACATTGTCGCTGATTACCGGCAACGATGTCTTGCTTCAGAAATATTCACCTGATGGTACGCTTGTCTGGACAAGAACTGCAAATTCTGTATCTGCTGCTTCTGATACTCCTTATGATATGGTGAAGGATAATGAAGGGAATCTTCTGTTGCTCTTTGTTGAAGACGGTGATGCAGCGCATATCAATATTCTGAAATCTGACATTAACGGAAATGTGCAATGGCAATACCGACTTTCTGACACAGTTTCCCAAGCATCATCTATTGATGTTGATGCTGGTAATAATATATATGTTGCCGGAAGTTTGAAAGTTTCAAGCTTTGCAACTGCAGGTCTGATACTAAAGCTAAACAGGAATGGCTCAGTAGTTTGGAGGAAAGTCAATACTCCCGGAAACGGAATGATATATCAATATCAATTCATAAAGTCAAAGAGAAATGGCGGTGTCTTTGCTGCGGGCCAGTACCTTGCAGAACTTAACAACAGATATTGCAGAATTGAGAACCTTGACTCATCGGGAAATCTCCTGTGGCAGAAAAATATCTTGCTGAATGTTGATGGAGAAATATTGTGTCAATCAATTTCATTGGATTCATCAGACAATGTTTACCATTTCAGCACTGTAACTCCGATTATTACCGGAGCTGCAGAAGAATATTTACCGGGATATCTTTTGGGAAAATTCAGCAGTACGGGAGATTCAGTTTGGTCAAAGCTGATATTGCATCCGGACGTATACTCCTTCAGGACTCTGTTTATGAAAATTAATGAAAGAGATCAGATATACCTTCTTTATAATAATTATTTTAGTGAAGATATTGCATCACTTGATGAATACAACACATCAGGAGATTCAATAGCTTCGGGTGTGTTTTATAAGTATCCTACTTATGGACACTTTCTGAACTTGGCTCTTACTAATAACGGCGAACCAATTGTTTGCGGTGAAAAATATTCGGGTTTCGGTAAGAAAGATTACGTTACTGCCGTGTATGACAATAATTGCGGATTGAAATGGGCTACTTCATTTGATTCAAAAGGTTTCAGCCATGACATAGGTACCCGTGTTATAGAAGACTCTCTAGGGAATGTGTTTGTTGCCGGTTACAACAGTAAAGAGTTATATCTAATTAAATATAGCAGTCAGTTAAACGAGCTGTGGAGATTCGTACAAAGAGATACTTCGGGCTCTTCGGCTGAATCAGTGTTTCCTCCAATCATAGTCACGGACCGTTACGGAAATGTTTATCTTACCGGATCAGAGAACAACTTAACTTCAGGCATTGACATCCGGATTCACAAGATCGATCCAGGAGGGAATGAGCTTTTTTCAATATTTATTTCCGGATATGGGCAATCATACGACAAGCTTAATGCTGTTACAATAACTCCGGAAGGAAAACTCATAGTGGGCGGATGGATGTTTGAAGGCGGAGTGCAGAGCCATTTCATAAAAGCTTATTCGCCTGAAGGCAACTTGCTTTGGACCTTCGGTCCGTCTGACGATGCATACTCTACAGTTTTGAAATACAAGGACGGACATATTTACTCTGTGGGAGGAAGGCGAGTTAACAAGTTGACCGAATCCGGAGATCTTGTATGGGCAAGAGTTTATAGCCCTAATAATTTTGTAAACGTACTTACAGATTTGATAATTGACAAAGATAACAATATTGCAGTATGCGGTTTCGGTGTAGAAGCAGGCCAGGATGAAAATTTCATAGTACTGCGATTTAATGAGAACGGTGACCAATTGTGGAGTTACAGATATAACGGCCAGCGAAACTGGGATGACGCGGCAAGTTCAATAGCCCTGGACTCAATGAACAACATTATTGTTGCCGGTCATTCTGTGGAAAATACAAATGGGTATGGAGTTCGCTCCATCACGCTTATCAAACTTGGAACCTCCGGAAATCTCCTGTGGAAGAAACATATTTCAGATGATCAGCAAGTCAATGTTACAGAAGGGAAAGTCATTACAGATGAGTTTGATAATATTTATGTTTCATCAGGAGAAGAATACTCACCTCGGAATTTTGGATATATGCTTGCGAAGTTCAGGACAAACGGAGACAGCGTTTGGAGATCAACTTATTCCGATCCAAGATTCTACATATACTCATATGACTTCACACTCACTCGCAATGCAGGTCTGCTTATGACCGGCAGAGCATACGGTGACAATACCGGATACGATATAACAACTCTAAAGTATTCCCAAACTGTTTCTGCCAGTGAAACAAGTTCGTTTGTGCCTGAGAAATTCAGATTGAATCAGAACTATCCCAATCCGTTCAATCCGGAAACGAATATCTCATTTGATCTCCCGGAAGGCAGGTATGTTGAGATTATAATATTCGATGCACTTGGAAGACGGATTTATGTTTTGGCCGGCAGGGAGTTTCCTTCAGGCAAACATACAATCAAGTTCAATGCACAAGGGCTTTCCAGCGGTATTTATTATTATCAACTCAAAGCCGGATCTTTCATTGAAAGCAAGAGGATGCTGCTCGTAAAATAATTTCTTCCTTTCCGTATCTACATTGTGAACTTCATTTTTTATAAGTGCATGCAATGCTTTGCGTAAATTTTTCGATGTCTGATTTATAGTCGGAAAAAATTTCTGTTTGTATACAATTGAAGATTGCAATTTCAAAACTAAAGTTCTAAATTATTCAAATCCAATTCATAACAACTTTCGAAATGCAGTTTACTGGAAAACCGAGTACTCTGTTTCATATCTACATATACACTTCAATCAACCCTTATCCAAAATCTAATTCTGAAAGGAAACTCAGTAGATGAAAAAGATCTTCTACTTATTCCCGGCTTTCCTCATCGGCTATTTTTTGATGACCGGACAAAATGTTCCGGATGAAGCAAGATGGAATCAGCCAATGCAGACAAATGTTTATGACCCGTCTGCAGTTTACTCCGAAAAACTGCCAGTTGTGAGAGATTATTTCAATCCATTGGCAAGCTCGAGAATTATCGAAACTCCGTATGAAGTACTCGAAGTAACTCCAAATGTCAGAGTGCTTCCAAGAACAAACAGCTGGCAGAGTGAAGTTGATATTAAGAGACATCCTCTGAATCCGCTGATTATGTTCGGCTCTTCAAATGCATTCAATAATTCCGGTTCATTGTTCATAAGCGAAGGTGTTTATGTTACTACCAACGGAGGCGTTACATGGTTCGGAACAGATACAACGCAAGGTGCGCCTATCGGCAACCATGGCGGTGATCCGGGTATTACAATTGACAAGAACGGAACTTTCATTCAAACACACCTTGGATATTCAACTTCGGGTATGTTTGCAAACTATTCAACAAACAACGGAGCTACTTGGTCAGCAACTTATACAATTACCACGGGCTCGCAAGACAAGAATCTTGCAGCAACTGATGATGCACCTGCAAGTCCTTACTATGGAAGATCTTATGTAGTGTGGTCACTTTTCAACCTGGCCTCACCGCCAATTGGAGTTTCATATACAACTAACAGTGGTGTAAGCTGGTCTTCCGTGATTCAGATCAACACTTCGGTGTCAGGACACTACTCACAAGGATGCGATGTTGCAGTCGGTCCAAATGGTGACGTCTACGTGATTTGGGCAGCACCAATCTCCGGTTCCCCGTTCACTGAAGACTTTGCCGGCTTTGCAAAGTCAACTAACGGCGGTGTAAACTGGACAGTTACTAACAATGCGTTCGACATGAACGGTGTCAGATCAACAAACTTCAACGGCTGGGGAATCAGGACAAACAGCTTCCCAAGAATCAGCGTTGATAAGAGCGGCGGTGCAAGAAACGGATGGATTTATGTAACGACATCCGGTTCAGGCATTTCTCCTGCTGGAAGTGATGCGGACATTCTTGTTTACAAATCAACCAACGGTGGAACTACCTGGTCATCCGGCGTCAGAGCCAATCAGGATCCAATCAACAACGGCAGAGTTCAATGGTTCCCTGCGATTAGAGTAGATGAAGCGGGCGGAGTCAACGTCGTGTATTACGATAACAGAGCAACTGCAGATTCTGCGGAAATCTACCTTTCAAGATCGCTTGATGGTGGCGTTACATTTTCAGATGTACTTGTGAGCGATCACAAGTATAAACCAAAACCAATTACTCTCAGCGGTATTGCAGGCGGTTATGCAGGTGATTATATCGGCGTAACTTCAGGAAACGGAAAACTCTGGCCTATCTGGATGGATGATATAACCGGCATTTACCAGGCATGGACAACCGGCGTACAGATTGAAACTTTTCCTCTGAATGCATTCAATCTAAACTCACCATCTGCCGGAACGAGAATCGAGACCTTGCCAAACAATACAACTCAAAATACTTTTACATGGGATACTTCTGCTTCTACAGCATCTTATAAATGGGTGTTTGGAAGTCCGACTACAAATCCCAGACTTATCACTTTACAGCCAACCGGAAATTCGCTTACGAAAACTTCGGGTGAGTTAGATGCGCTTCTGGCAGGACTTGGCGTTGCGCAGGGTGATTCATTGGTTGGACAATGGGATGTTTGGGCATTCAGAAATAATCAGACAAATGATTCTCTGAAAGCTACAAACGGTCCTAGAGCAATTACTCTTAAGAGAAAGAAACCGGCTCTTACCGCATTCAATCTTGTTACACCGGCAAACAGTTCAACACTTCTGACCTGGTCGGCAATCACAACACCGATCAACATTAACTGGCGCAAATCAGGCGAAGCCGTAACATACAAATGGCTCTATGCATCGCCTAACTTCAGTTCACAGGCAAATATAAAGATCATTGCGCAGTCTAACAGCAGTGGATTTGACACAGCGCTTACTTACAGAACTTCTCAGCTTGACTCAATTCTTGCTGGGCTTGGAGTAGGAGTGGGTCAATCATCTGTAGGACAATACAGAGTCTATGCATACAGCGGAGCTGATTCACTTGCATCTGCGCAGACTTATGCCATAACTCTTAGAAGAGGTACTCCTCCGACTCTAACAACTTCAGCAGATTCAATTGTTGTAAATCTGCCATTCGGCTCAAATCAAACAAGCAGAAATCTCGCGCTTGGAAATACCGGTGAGTTTTTGATGAACTGGTCAATATCCGAATCGTCGATTAGTCTCGATAAATCAAAGGTCAGCACAAATCCATTCACTGAAGATCAGATAATGCAAATGGTCAATGCACCTAAAGGTGCACCTGATCTGTTCCGCGGACCTGAAGTTACTGACGGTGCAGGCGGACCCGATGCATTCGGATACAAATGGATTGACAGCGATGAACCGGGAGGACCTGCTTTCAATTGGTTTGAAATTTCCGGAATTGGAACTCAGATCACTACATGGACAAACGGCACAGGAGATGACGGCTCTGTGAATGTAGCTCTTCCGTTTAACTTCTCTTACTACGGAACGAATTATTCGCAGCTCAAGATCTGTACAAACGGATGGGTGTCGTTTGATGTTGCATCAACAAATACAGCTTATACAAACACTGCAATTCCTGCAACAGCAGAACCGAACAATGCACTTCATGCTTTCTGGGATGACCTTGATGTGAGGACTTCAGGAGGAATATTCTATTATCATGATGCTCCTAATAACAGGTTCGTAATTCAGTATAACAATGTACCGCATTACAGTTCAGGCGGACCTTATACATTCCAAGTCATGTTGTACAATAACGGAAAGATCGTATATCAATATCTAAACATGGTAACGCTTTTGAATTCTGCTACAATCGGAACAGAGAATCAGGGCGGTACTATCGGTTTGCAAACTGTTTTCAATAACAATTATGTTCACAACAATCTTGCAATAAAGATTGAAAAGGGAATTGACTGGGTAGATGAAACTCCTAACCTGGGATCGATCAATCCTTCCTCAAACCAGAATGTGAACGTGACATTCAATTCAACAGGTTTGAGCATCGGATCTTACACAGGAAACATCAATGTGGCAAGCAATGATCCTGTCACTCCAGTAAAGAATGTGTTTGTAAAACTCAATGTAACTCTGGCTGTACCTGCTTCGATAACACTCATACCGCAGGCGTTCTATAATGTCGGTCCCAATAATCTCAACATGAGCGACACCGTTGATGTTTACATGAGAGGCACTGTCTCTCCGTATCCGGTTATTGATATGGCAACGGGTGTTATAGACGCTACAACATTTACAGGGTCATTCCTGTTTGCAACTGCACCTTCAGGTACTTATTACCTTCAGGTGAAGCACAGGAATTCGATCGAAACCTGGAGTAAGTCGGGAGGCGAAGTTTATACAGCAGGATCTCCGTTCAGTTACAACTTCACGACTGCACCATCACAGGCATACGGCAACAATATGATCCTCAAAGGCTCGAAGCAATGCTTCTTCAGCGGAGATGTCAATCAGGATGGAACTATTGATGCGACCGATGTGAGTGCTGTTGATAACGATGCTTTCAATTTTTCATCCGGATATCTTGCTACGGATGTTAACGGTGACGGAAGCATTGACGGAACTGACGTCAGTGTTGCTGATAATAACGCTTTCAACTTCGTCAGCAAGGTGGTTCCTCCGGGAGCAGGTCCGGTTGAATTCTCACGCGAAGTCAATAGCGACATCAGGACATCTGATCAACAAAACAATGATGGAAACATCAACAATTCAACTAAGAAAGCTGAAAGAGGTATCAGAGAATAAGATTCATTTTATTTTCTGATCTGATCAAATTAAAGCATAAAGAGATCCGCCCTGATTTTCATTTCGGGGCGGATTTTTTTTGATGCTGAGCAGATTCTATTTCATGAATAACTAAGTTTATTTAAATTGACGTCAGTTAGAAAGTTATAATCCATTCAATTGTCTGTTAGAAAGTATAGCATAATCTTTTCAGCGATCTTCATCGTGCTGATCTTGCCACTTTTCATAAATCTGATTTTCAGCCATCCTACATTTGATGACTTTTACTATTCAGAAAAGACGAGGCATTTCGGTTTCTTTGAAGCGCAGTTAAAATGGTATAAATACTGGACCGGCAAATTCTTTTCTACATTAATACTCAGTGTTAATCCTTTGTTGTTCAGATCAATGCCCGGATATGATCTTATGCTGTTTGCAATAAATCTGTTAACGCCGGTCTTATTGTATAAAATCCTTAAGGACTTCCTAGGTAATTCACTCAGTGCTATTCAGCGATCAACTGTTTCCCTGGCCATCTATTTTGTCTTTCTTTATTCAATGCCTTCAGTCTCGCAGGGGTTTTATTGGATGACCGGTTCAGTTGTGTATCATCTTCCGGTATTGCTGATAATGCTTTTTACAATTATTTACGGAAGACTATCAATCACAAAAAGCCCTTGGAAAAGAAGCATGACAATAGCTGCTGCTTCTCTTACTCTTGTTGCAATAACCGGTTGCAGTGAGATTGCCATGGTTCTGATTTGTTCTTTGTTTGTTTCATTTCTGCTCCTCAAATACAAAGCACAGGGAAGAGTTCATTCTTATGATCTCATTTTTATTGCAGCACTTGTTATTGGCTCAAGCATAGTCTTGCTGGCTCCCGGCAATGAACTCAGAGGAAATTCTTTTCCTTTGAGACATGATATGATGAATTCTCTGATTTCTACTGCGAAGGAGTTGGCGAAGATCTTACTCACTTGGATCTTCCTCACACCGCTTCTTCCTGTTACACTGCTTCTTATTCCTATTCTGCAGAAATCTTCAAAGCAAACGGAGAATCTTTCTATCTTTATGAGGCTTAATCCGCTATACTATGCATTGTGCCTGTTGTTTGTTGTATCAACGTGTTTGTTTGCAACAATATGGAGTACCGGCCTGATGCCTTTCAAGCGAACATTGAACCCGGTCTCATTTGTCTTTGTAGTCGGCTTCATATTCATTTTTCATCTAATATTTGCAAGGACAGATCTTGATAAAGACAGGATTAGCAGAAGCATTTTGAAATACGCATACGTTCCGTTATTTGCAATCCTCATTTATGTTGGATTTGTAAAGAACAACATCCGAAGCTCATTTGCTGATTTGCTGACCGGCACAGCTTTTTCATTCGATGTTATTATGAAAGACAGATACGAGTTTATAAAGCAAAGTAATTCTGAATTAATAGAGGTCAGTCAGATAGTTGACGTTCCAAGAACGTTCTACTTTACGGACATAACAGATGACAAAGATTTTGAATTGAACAAATGGTATGCTCAATACTTCAGAAAGAAGGCAATCATTTTGAAGAAGTGAGTTCTGATTATACTCTTGTATGAGCAAGTTACAAGTGTATCAATATTACAGCTTTTGGTCGACCAATTTCCCGGGTTGAACTTTGATACAAAAAACAAATTTGTCATTGCAACAAAAATTCTCCCTTTATTACAAATTTTATTTCTTGCATTATGACATATCCAAGAAAAAACAAGAACCAGACTTCGAAATGATCAGTATGATCATTCCGCAATCAATTATGACTGAATAATGCCAATACATATATTAGGCCGCTCCACATTAAGTGAAGAGGAAAGAGAAATTCAATTTAATCTTTTCGAACTGTTCAAAGAGAGCGAATTTGAAAAAGCGAGAAAAATTTGTCTGAACGCACTTGAAAAGTATCCTGATCAGCAGAATTTTTATAACTTACTCGTAACATCTTATATTGAGCTTGATGAACTTGAATCCGCTAAGGAGATCATTAAACTCTTGCAGAAAAAATTTGAGCCAAATCATGAGACAGCATATCTGGAATCTCGTATTCATGAAATCGAAGGAAACACAGAAGGAGAAATCAAATCCATCAGAAAAGCAATAGAACTTCTTCCGGACGATCATTTTGATGTGAAGTCTATGTATCTTGCAAATTACGGAGCTTGTCTTATAGATATTGATGAGGACAAGGCAAAAGAAGTTCTGGAACTCGCAGTCTATACAAATCCTTTGAACCAATTTGCTAAGGATCTTCTTTCAGGTCTTCAGGATGATGAATTCAGCGAGCTTGATGAAGATGAAGAGTTTGACGAAGATGACGAGCTTGACGAAGATGACGAGCTCGATGAAGATGAAGAGTTTGACGAAGATGACGAGTTGGATGAAGAAGACGAAGATGAACTTAACGAGCTTGAATCGGAGCATTTGCGTTTGTTTACTGAAATTCAGCGATTCATGTATTTCAACAAAGAAGAAAAGGATAGTTTCGACTCAGATGAACAGGAAGAGGACTTCAATTTTGCTGCCAGAATAAAATGGAGTCAGTTATTCTTCAAGAATCCTCAGAAGTTTCTTGACGCAAATCCTGACCAGCTTATGAAGGCTTATACATCCGTCGAAGTAGATCCGGAAGACATTTTTTCCGGAGATGAAATCTCTGATTTCAATTCCAATAATGTTTATGAAAGTATTCAGTCACAAATATCAGAAGCATTTCCATTTATTCCCGAGGGTGGAATTAGCAAGATCATGTATGCATATCCATTGCTCGAGTTAGAACATATAGATTTTACAAGGTTTGCAAAACTTTCAGCCGGTGAATTAACGCCTAATGAAAATGAAAACAAACTTGTCCGTCTTGCATACGATGCAGGTTGTTTGATTGCAAAAATAAATGACACTGAAGATGATGAGAACTTCAATATCCTCACAAGGCAGCTCTTTGATTTGATTGAAGTTCAGCTTGGTGAGCGTAAAGCGGCATATCTAATGAATGTTTTTTTTGGAGCCAACGATGATTTTGATTCGTGAAGTAGGAATGTTAAAGCTATTAACACAGTTCAAAGTTAAGTCAAAGAGAAAGTAGAGCAAGTGCTTTGATCATAGAAGTATTCATAGATCAAGAAGTGAAGATTTTCAAGAATTCCTGAAACAAATACACAATAAACAAAACACAAAAAGAAATTTGAACAAAGAACAAAATCTGCAATCACGAAGTATGCAGAGCTCAAACACACGTAATTCATTCCCTTGTCCGTACTGTACAAGGATTGCACGAACTGCACATGGTTTCAGAAAACATCTTGCCGCTTCACTCAGATACGGAGGGCATGAGTTGGATGACAACGAAATTGCTTTGACATTCCTTAACCTGGAATCAGGCGGAACATTTTCATCTAAGATATTGCCTCAGTCAATCACAGGAGGTAGGGCAGAGTTAAATGCATCAGAAGAGGTTAAAGAAGAAATCCCTGCATCAGATGAAGTGGCAGATAAAACAGTATCCGAATCGCTCAACAAATCGGATGATGCTGAATCATCATTGGTCGAAATGAAAAAGAGTACAAATTCGAAACTCAAAGGAAAAACCAGATCGAGATCAAAGAAATCCGGCGGCACAGATTCTGCAGATGAATTCAAGAGCTTTATGAGAGAATTATTTCTTTCATTATCATTGAGCCGTGATCTGCCGAAGTATCAGTTTGAAAGGAGAATTGATACCATGCTTGAGTTCTTTTTGCCGGAATTCCTTTCAATGAAATACGGCGGTGAAGTGACATTCGTAACGCCGGAGTTTCCCCTCAAAAGGATTGAGAATAATCTGAGTAACAATATTGACTTCTTGTTCTTCCATACTCTGCCTGATGATATGGGAAAGCAATGGATCATTTGTGAAGTGAAGGCAATTAACGAATCCATAAGTCATGAACAGCTTGTACTTTATACACGGGCAAAAGCAAAGGGCATGAAAGTATTGCTGAGTGAGATTCAGTTCATCCGAAACATCTCGGGTAACAAGGTCAAATATGATTCTCTTTTGCGGAGGATTGAGCCATTTGAGAAAGAACTTCCTGTAAAAGTAGTTTATATAATTATGAGCAAGAAGGATCTTGAACACTTGAGAATTAACTATCCTGAAATTGAATTCATAGGATATGAGGAACTGATGGAATATGATGCAGAACATTATCCGGAAGTATGGAAGATGTTCAAGGAGTATTTAATAGAAAGTGGGAAATAGCACGATTAGATTCTTTCACTGCAAACAACTAATTCCAATTTGTGAAATGTTCCATTACACATTAAATGAAATTCGATCGGGTATTAGTTTCTAAGAAGTCATTCTGTGCAATAACATAGGAACTTTTCGCTGATCATTCATTAAAGAATAAAGAATCAGTTTTAATGAGTTGCAAAATGTTAAAGATGTAATGATCATCAGTTCAATGCAGAGAACCTTTCACATGTTTATGGGGATATAACAGTCACAAAGTTGTGAGCATTGTTGTCACAGTACAAAGCATCAGTTGCATCTACAATTCCGTCTCCGTTAACATCGGTCGGAACATAACCTGTAAGAAATGTAAATGAGTCATTGTCAATCAGACTTGCATCGCCACCGTCAATAGCCCCGTCTTGATTTACATCTCCGGCGAAAATAGCAAAAGCTCCGCCGGCAAATGCGTCCGCTTTGGAAACAAAAGCCATGTTGTTGCCAAACGCTTTACTTGAAGAATCTGTGAAATCATAGTATGCTGTGCAGGAGTCTATTTTTTCGGGCATACCATGGCTCCATGTCTGCAAATGATTTCTGTGCCGCACTACAAAGTAATAGTCAGCCAAAGGATTCGAAAATGGAAAATTAAAATACCCATATCCGGTTGAATCAACAAATGAAGTATCAATTCCTGCCTGCGCATACGGATAGCTGTAGTTTCTTAACTCAACAATTACTCTGTCTTTGACCATTGATGAGCCGTCATAAAATCCCTGAAGAAAGACTCTCATTTTTAGATTTTTGCAGGTCCTTGCAGAGATATCAAGCCGGTAATTCAGAGAGTCATCTTCGAACGCAGTCCATACAGTACCCGTATCTGTGAGCGTGTAGTAAAATGATTTCTCCCTTACAGGATTCTCATATTGAAAGCACGCATTGATATTTGTATTGAGAATTTGTCTGTAACCTACAAAGAATTTTGCTCCGGGAGGAATGAATACAGAATTAGGAAGCATGTGTGTCACATGTTGTGAAGATGTATTTCCCAAGGGTGACAACAGCGGCGGTGACAAGTAAAGCAGCGCGCCCGGTTTTCCGGAAAGGTTAGCCTGATAGATAACAATATTGTACTGCTGAAGTCCGGCAGATGAATCGTTGATGAAACAATGATCAATTGCATCTATCGGAAATATCTGTGAACTGTAATTATGAAATGCCGCGACAAATCTGCCGTTTATTCCCGTGAATCCAAGTCCGCCGTCTTCAGGGATGCAGGGATCCGCATGATTGTACATGTCCGGTGTAATATTGTGGCAATATTGCAGCTGGAAATCTGTTACATCACCGGGCAATGCTTTGACTATTACAAGATCATTCTGCGGATTCCAGATCGTTGGCAACTCAAGTGGAATGAATGAAAAAGAAGTACTCGCTGAAAATGTTGTGTCAAATACGAATGAAGAGTTAACAGTGTTAATGGATGATACCCGGAAGTCATTTGAAGAATGCGCAGTGTTGTTTGCTATTCTGATACCCAGGGTATCCGGAAATCCATAGGGGAATGGAATTGAACCTAGTGTGTAAATGCTGAGTAACTCCACCACATCCGGAGAAGTGTCACCAAATCTTGTTTCCGGCCTTACGCCGGTAAGATTCAGTGTGTCATTTGGAATTAACTGTCCTGAATTGAATGCAGCTCCTGATGTAAGTGAATCGTTGCACGAGACAGTCGGTGAACCAAGAGGCACTGCAAGAATTCCGACAGTTTCATATTCGAATGCAACATAAACACCTGCACCGGCTGCCGTTGAAAATGGAGATGTGCCGGGACCACCGGCTGTTACATCAATGCTGAAAGTTCCTTCTCCTGCAGGTATGGTGATACTTCCATCTATTAACTTAGTCATTCCGCCGATTGCCGATGCGAAACTTGTTCCTTTTGAATAAACAGAATCTGATGTGTTCTGTAAGAAAACTTTGAGAGATCCGGAAGTAGTTATGTTCTGACTTTCTAGTGCGATCCATGTCCAACCAACGGAAGAGACCATGCCAACCCCAAATTGCGAATACGCCATCTCATCCGGTGTAATGAGATAGCAAGCGCGTATGAATCTTCTGCTGCCTTGTGGTGCACAAGGTAATGTGAGATTTGCTCCGCTGTTTGGCAATACAACTTTCACCGGGTCGGAACTTCCTGCCCTCAAGTTTGCGCGTTCAGATGATATATAACCTGCGGTTAGCGATTCAGGCAATCTCGACTTTTCATGATAGATGATCTGCGGGCTGAGTTCACTGCTCAAGAGAATCAAAAAAAGAAATGATGAAAGGACTTTCATAGAGCATTTGGGTTTGATTTTCTGATGCTTGTTCAAATTAAGCTTATTCTTTTAAATTTTCCACCTGACAATGACAAAAACTTGCGGGCAGTCATAATATTGATATCAATAAAGAAGCAGTCCGGGCAAACTGAATTGTCTGCCCGGCTGCATCCTCATGCTTATGGTCTGACTACACTTACAAATGCAGATGCATTGTTATCAGCGATTGCATAGTCTGTTGCATCAACTGCTTCGTCTCCCGTAAGATCAGTTGTGAGATAGCCGAATGCAAAGTTATATGCATCATTGTCAATCATGCCGACATCCGTTCCATCTATTACTCCGTCCTGCGTCACATCTCCGCTGAAGAAACAGAACCTTGCGCCAACTTGCTTTTGATTTGCCCCGTAAGCTGAGCCAATTGATTGTGTAAAGTTGTAAGCGCTAAGTCCGTTGCTGAAAGAAATATTTCCCATTGAACTCCATGTTTCTATAGTATTCCTGTGATTGATCTGTATGTAGAAAGGCATTCCGTTTGGAATGTTGTAAGCCAATACTTCGCCATTGCCCATTGAATCCAGGAAGCATGTTGACTGATGGAGTACGTTGAAAGGAGGAGCGTTGCTTCTGAGTGAGACTTCAACATAATCTCCGTCCATTCTGTTTGAATTCCCGTTGTAACGGCCTTCTATCAACGCAGTGATATTCAGAACTGAAGGCGTGAATGGAATAATCTGTGCCGGCTGGCTTGCATCATTGTTAAGAATCTGAACTGTCAGCATCTGAGAAGAATCTCCCAAAGTATTACCTGCCATCATAACTGAAGTTGGACTGTTGAATCTTTCGTACATTCTGATCTCTGGTCCGGAGTTGAAGTGCTGGTTCAGCATTGTGGCAAGCATATTGACAGTTTGCTGCGGCATCATTCCGGGCATTGTCTGGAACATTGCATTATCATCACCCAAAGAGACACGGATCAATCCGTTGCCTGTAGCAGGGCCGCCGTTGAATATTAACACAGCTCCTCCATTATCTTTCTTCGACTTTCCTACTTTGTCACCGTCTTTTTCATTATTTCCGCCTTTTGTCCACCACCACTCCTTGATCTTGATTTCACCGTCGCAAGTGAATGTGAGTGTAGTGCTGTCTCCTGCTTCGATCGTAGTTCCCCAGAAATTGTACTTCGGGGATCCCGGCGGATTGTTGCGGGTATTGTCAAAATCATGCGGTGCATTTCTGTCCCATATTACGCCGTTTCTTGTGAATTCGATATGAAGGTCATCAGCATCCTCACCTGTATTGTTTACAAATGTGATCTTTCTTACATCTGCGTGTGCGGCCATTGTTATGAATACGATCATTGCGAAAATTGCTGTCAGAGTTTTCATTTTTTTTGTTCTTTTGGTTTTTTAGTTAAATTTTGTTTTTTTTTGTTTTTCAATTTCTGTTACTGACAAGTTTAGTTCTGCTTATTTCAGTAGAACCATCTTCATTACCTGCGAAAATTTTCCCGCCTGAATCCTGTAAAAGTACATTCCGCTTGCAAGGTTTGTAGCGTTAAAGCTTACTTCGTAATTTCCGGCCTGCATATGCTCGTTGACGAGTGACTTCACTTCTTTACCTGCAAGATCAAATACAGTGATCGCTACGAAGTTCTCTTCAGGAAGTGAGTAGCGAATGGTTGTTGATGGATTGAACGGATTCGGATAATTCTGAGAGATTGAATATTTTTCCGGGGCTCCGGCAAGCGAATTCTCCGTCGTGAGATAATTGTCAGACTCAATTGAATGATATGTTTCACTTGTGATCTCAGTGTTCTCACTGCCATTGAATGCGAAGATCTTAGTCCTGAACTTTGAATCGGTTCCCGCCCACTTGAGACCGTGTGGTTCACCTGTAAATTCTCCGTTTACGGTTTCAAGCCTCATTCTTGCTATCAGAATCTTTGTGTTCTTTTTTGAGATTTGTGGAAGATTGCTCTTATCTGATTTGATAGTGTTGCATGCCAACCGAAGAAGATTACCGTTGACCGATGGATTCCTTGGCCGCATTTCTTCGGGAAGGTCTGATGAAAGAATGCTGTAGTTTAACTTGGCTCCGTATGTAAGAGCAGGATTGAATTCCAGAAAATACTGACCGAGTGAGTATGAAAAGTCAGAATCTTCAGTTCCGGCATTTTCAAGATAGATGCTGAACTCCAATGAGGATACAGATGTGCTGACTATGTCAGTTACTGTCAACTTGTATACTGCAGCACTGGCGCTGCTGCCTATTATAAATATCACAAACATTGATACAAGAACTGTCAATGTTCTGATCTTCACATTCTGCAACAGTGAACCCGAGAGATTTTCCGGGTTAAGACAGTTTGCAGTCTTCTTGCTGTTTTTTCTTTCCGATGTTACGGAACCTGATGTAGCTTTTGTTGTCTTCATTCTGATTGTCTCCTTTGATGAATGATTGTTTAATAATTTTGTTTGTTTGTGAAATCTTAGCAAACTTACTGCCGGATCATCACTCAACCAAAGAAACTTTCACAGATTTTCTCACACAATTTCTCAATACTTATTGGACATGTATGATTTTGAGCTTAAAATGAGATGTTTTATAGGTTTTAATTCTCACAAAACTCAGTTAATTTTTCTTATGAAGGATAGCCGTCTCATAGATATTCTTGCATCGTTCAGCCTTGAAGAGGTTGAAAGCTTGTGCAAATTCCTCGATACCGGTTTTATCAAATCCAGAAGAAACATCAAATCACTGCTGACCTGCCTAATGCCGTTTCATCCTGAATACAACGAGAAGGATGTGAACAGGCATAAAATCTATTCTGCACTTTTTCCGAACGATGAGTACAATGAAAAAAAACTCATAAATCTGATGAGCGATCTTACGAAGGAAGCGGAAAATTTCATAAAGCATACGGCACTCGACAGAGATGAGATAGATTCTTTGCTCTATTTGAGCAAGGGATATTATGACAGAAAGCTACTCAATCATTCAATGAGAGTCCTTAATGCGATTGACAAAAATCTCAAACCCGGATTTTCACCGGCAAAAGATTACTTTGCAAAGTGCAGGCAGGTGGAATTTCTCAAAGGCGCTTACTATACTCAAAAGAATGATTTTGAGGGATTGATTGAAACAAAGAAGAATTATTTCGAAGCTTCAGCTGTGCAATTCATTTTCGATTTTATTCAATTGATGAGTTCAGTTGAGACCATCTCCAGCACTTACGGCAAACAGCTTGACAATAAATTCATTGAATCTGTATTCAAGGTAGTGGATGTTGACAAATTGTTTGCTGAGATTGATAAGAGTGACTTCACTCACAAGTACCTGATCGCAATGCATTATTATTCTCTCATGACAGTTAGAGAGCCAAATGAAAAAAAATATTATTACTTACTTAAAGATGAATTCTACCGCAACATTGAACTGCTTGACAGAGAAGAGAAGTATATCATCTTTAATCATCTTGCCAATTACTGTGCAGAGGAGACCAGCAGAAAGAACTCCGAATTCTATGCTGAAGGACTTGATGTTTATAAGAATATGCTCAAACATCAGGCATATTCTTTCTCAGAGAAAGAATATATACAAGTCATCACATACAGAAACATAATTTACTTCTGCAACACAGTGAAAGATGATGAATGGTTTGAATTCTTTATTGAGAACTATATAGAAACTTTGAGTCCGGAACTAAGGAGTGACATGAAGAACTTTGCTTACGGCAATTTGTATTTTCTCAGAGGGAATTTTGAGAAATCGCTTGAGAGCATATCCAAAGTTGAGCATGAGTTTTTTCTGTTTAAGTCTGATCTCAAAAACATTCTCTTGAAAATCTATTATGAGTTAGATTACTATGAACAGGCTTTTTCAATGATTGATTCTTATAAGCATTTTCTGTCAAACACAAACGAGATTTCAAAAGAATACAAAGTTTTTTACAGGAAGTTTGTGACCAGATATCTGCAACTGCTAAAAATGAAGTCGGGCAAGTCTAAAGACATACCGGATTATATAAAAAGGGAATTATCAAAGGAAACAAAGATTGTCAATAAGAACTGGTTGCTTGAGAAAGTGTCAGAACTTATGTAAGTCAATAGTTAAGTCATCTAAGTTCCAAAAAGCATTTTCTTTCATTCGAGAGAATATGTTTTTGTATTATGGCTAAAAAGTAGTTCTATAAATCATCGATTACTTTTGGAAGGCAACTTCAACATGTTAGAAATGTTAAGACTATGAACGGTGATTGCCGTTGTCTTCTAACCCATCAATAATGTTTGCAGCAATAAAAAAAGAGAGCCAAAGATTTGGCTCTCTTGAGAAATAAATCAGGAATTGATCTTACTTACCGCCAAGCAGGGAACCAAGAATGTCACCTATTGCTCCCATCGGATTCTGCTGAGAAGATTGTTGCTGTTGTTGCTGCTGACCACCGCCAAGAAATCCTGCAATGTCGTCAAGAATGTTACCGTCTGCATTCTGGTCCAGGAATGAAGCGAAGCCGGTTGATCCTTCTGGATTTGTATCTCTCTTGTTAGTGAGATATCCCAGAATCAGAGGCGCAACCAACGGAATGATTTTCATTGCTGTTCCCATGTTCAGACCCAGTTTGTCTGAGAGCGCATTTGAAAGAGATGATCCGGAATTGCCAAGCAGTCCGCCGAGATCAGGATCTGCATCACCTTGTGATCTTTCATTAACCATGCCGTCTATGTTGTTTAGTACATTCGGATCTCCGTACTTGTTGAGAATATGATCAACTCTCTCCTGTCCGCCGTACTCCTGTTTCTGTTTCATTAGTCCGCCAAGTATCATTGGAGCAATGATTGGAATAGCCTGCTGAATAATTCCCGGGTCAATCCCAAGTGAAGAACCGATCTTGTTTGAAGCATCTCCTCCGAAGTTATTGAGGAAGTCACTGATGAAGTCTGCCATTGTATTTTTTTGATTTATGTTGAATTATCTTTTTATAGACTATTTTGAACTAATTTCACTTCTCCGAAGATCATCTATGAACTCTTCCGGAACCGGATATCCGTCTTCGGATCTCAAATATGCAATATGCAAATGAGTCTTTCCCTGAGGAAGAATTGTCTTGCGTCCGGTCCTTCCCACTTCTCCTATCTTATCTCCTGCATTCACGATCATTCCCGGAAATACTGATACCACAGATAAGTGTGAATAGTAAAAAATTCCGTCATTCGTCACGTCGAAAATCTTTACAAACTTCCCTCCGCGAAGCTTTGAACCCGGAGCCCAGCTTGTATCTACAGAAATAACTACTCCGCTGCTCATGCTTACAACATCAACGGGCTTGCCTGTCACATCATCATTTAGATCTTTATTAGTATCAGCAATCATTATGTCATGAGCTGGATGACCTTTGGAATTGCTTCCCTGAAAATAATCGTAGTCGCCGAGTAAGAAGTCATTTCCTCCATCTCTGTAGCTGATGCTGGAATAGTTCTTTAATGGAAACACCCATTTGTCCCTTACTGTAATGGTCCCTCCCATTTTTCGAAAATAAGCTTTGACCGGCTCTTCGTATTCCTTAAGCAATTCCACTGCCTCGTCCTTATCTATCGAAGATGTTAGTATTTTTCTGTCAACATCATTCCACATCATTGCTATCAAAGGGGAAGTGTCATGCTGTGCATATGAAAAGCATGGCAGTGAATATGAAAGAACTGCAAATAGTGTGAACTGAATTATGCGCAAGATGATCTTTCGAATCGGTTATTTTCTTTGCTCATTTGCGATTCTTTGCCATCATGTTCAGTGCGCTTCCGTGATTGAACCACTGAATCTGTTGCTCGTTCATGGTATGATTCAACTGCACTTTCTCTGAACTTCCGTCTGAATGATTGACGGTCATTGTAACCTGTTTGCCCGGCGCCAATCCTGTGACATCAATGTCAATAAGATCATCTTCCCTGATTTTATCATAGTCCGCCGGATTAGAAAATGTAAGCGGAAGCATTCCCTGTTTCTTCAAATTTGTTTCGTGTATCCTGGCAAATGATTTAACAACGATCGCCTTGCCTCCCATGAAGCGAGGTTCCATTGCGGCATGTTCCCGTGAAGAACCTTCTCCGTAATTTTCTTCACCGACCACTATCCAGCCGATTCCGTTATGCTTGTAATCCTTTGCAGTCTTAGGTACCTCTTCGTAATTGCCCGTCTTGAAATTCTTGACGGAGTTCATCTTCTCATTAAAATGATTTATTGCACCAATGAACATGTTGTTTGAAATATTGCTGAGATGTCCTCTGTATTTCAGCCACGGACCGGCCATTGAAATATGATCTGTAGTACATTTACCCTTCGCCTTCAGCAATACTCTCAACCCTCTGAAGTCCTTGCCTGCATCAGGAGCGTTGAACGGCTCAAGAGCTTCAAGCCGCATGCTTTCCGGATTTATTATGACCTCAACTGATGTACCTTCGCTTGCAGGTGCAATGTATCCATTCTCTCCGGAAATGAATCCTTTCTCCGGAAGTTCATTTCCAACCGGCTCATCAAGTCTGATCTGCTCGCCTTTGTCATTTGTTATGGTATCGGTAAGGGGATTGAATGTCAGATTGCCTGCCATTGCAAATGCGGTCACAATCTCAGGAGATGCTACAAATGAATGTGTTGCCGCATTTCCGTCATTGCGTTTTGAAAAGTTTCTGTTGTATGATGTAATGATGGAATTCTTTTCTCCATCCTTCACATCATGCCTCTTCCATTGACCGATGCAAGGTCCGCAAGCATTGGCAAGTACCAATCCGCCAACTTTTTCAAATGCCTCAAGCTGACCGTCACGTTCTATTGTTGCTCGTATCTGCTCAGAACCGGGAGTAATTGTAAACTCCGACTTAGCCTTCAGTCCTTTTGCCAGTGCCTGCTTGGCAACAGATGCTGATCTCTCCATATCTTCGTAAGAAGAATTTGTGCAACTGCCGATCAGCGCAACTTTGAGTTCTTCAGGATATCCGTTTTTCCGTACAGCATCTTTGAATTCAGAGATTGGCCATGCGAGGTCGGGTGTGAATGGTCCGTTGACATGCGGTTCAAGTGTTGACAGGTCAATCTCAATTACTTTGTCGTAATGCTTCTCACTTCCTTCATCTGCTTTTAGAATGTTTCCCAGTTCATCAGCCATCTTTGTAATTTCCTCTCTGCCTGTTATGGAAAGATACTTTGCCATTCGCGAGTCATATGGAAACAGGGAAGTGGTTGCTCCAATCTCTGCACCCATGTTGCAAATAGTTCCTTTGCCGGTAGCTGAAATGCTTTCAGTTCCATCTCCAAAGTATTCTATGATAGCTCCGGTGCCTCCTTTTACTGTGAGAATTCCTGCAAGCTTAAGAATAACGTCCTTCGGGGAAGTCCAGCCGGATAATTTTCCGGTAAGTTTAACGCCGATGACTTTAGGAAACTTCAGTTCCCAAGGCATGCCTGCCATTACGTCAACCGCATCTGCTCCGCCCACTCCAATGGCTATCATTCCCAATCCTCCTGCATTCGGTGTGTGCGAATCTGTTCCTATCATCATTCCTCCCGGGAATGCATAATTTTCCAGCACAACCTGATGAATGATTCCTGCTCCGGGTTTCCAGAATCCGATTCCGTATTTGTTGGACACGCTAGCAAGGAATTCATAGACTTCCTTGTTGTCTCCGTAAGCTCTCAGCAAATCATTCTTTGCGCCAACCTCTGCCTCGATAAGGTGATCGCAATGTACGGTTGACGGCACTGCTACTTTAGGAATTCCGGCTGACATGAACTGAAGCAATGCCATTTGAGCGGTTGCATCCTGCATTGCAACACGGTCCGGTTTGAAGTCAACAAAGTCAACTCCGCCGGCAAACGCTTTTGACACAGGATTCCACAGATGCGCATACAGGATCTTTTCTGTATAGGTCATCGGTCTGCCAAGGATCTTCATTGCTGCATCCACTTTCGTCTTGTATCCTGCATAAACAGTCTTGATCAGGTCTAAATCAAAGATCATTTTTTGTTTTCTCCTTAGATATTTATAGGTTATTGTTCAATGTATTGAATTTCAAAATCGTTACTCTTTCCGGGATCCTTGAACTTCAGAAAGAGTTTTGCTGTAGTTACAACATCCTTCTGACAATAGATCTTTATTCTTTCGAGATCATTGTCTTGCCAGTAAACTCTCCATACGTCGCTTCCGTCAATGTCATCTTTCGGTGAGCGGATCCCAAACGTTGCAGCCAGCAGATTCAGAGAAGTGTAACTCTTGAAATCGCCGAATTTCCATAACTCCATCGTGTCAAAGTGATTCACTTCCCACGGCTTCTTTCCTGCGTTGTCCAAAAGCTTCGGAATATTCAAGCCGTTGATAAGACATCTTCTGGCAATGTAAGGAAAATCAAACTCCTTACCGTTGTGGGCGCAAAAAGTGAAGTACATTACTTTCTTATTTTGCTCTTTGTCAAAGAATTCCTTAGCAGCTAATTCCGAAAATGATTCCAGAATTTTTCTTTCATCATTGTTGTAAAAAGACTTTATCCGGAAAGTATTCGATTCTTCATTACTAAAGTAACCCGTTGAGATGCATACAATCTTGCCAAACTCTGCATATATTCCGGCGCGATTGTACAACTCTTCAGCAGTTTGTCCCTCGCGTTCAATGGTGGATCTCATCTTTCTTTCCCACAGTTCCTGCCAGTCAATAGTCAAATCTTCGAAAGCAGGCTTAAGTGGTACTGTTTCAACATCAAGGAAAAGCACTCGATTAAGTTTCACCTCATTCAACATAGTTCATCCTTTGTTTGGTTATTGATTCATGGTTTCGATATTGTGTCCACATTATTCAATATTCATTTTGAAAGCAGTTCCTTTATCTTTTCTTTTTTGCTTGTCGGCAGACTGCAAGCATGATTTCTGCAAACGTATACAAGCGGTTCATTCGGTTTCTTTATGATGTTGCCAATGAAAGGAAAGAGTTCTGTCATTTCCTTTGAAGCGCTCATCAGAACGCTTTGAGGGAGATAGAATGATCTGACATACTTTGCAAGTTCTTCAAATTTCTCATCAGAGGAATCGCCGGAAATAATTATCTCAACAGGATCATTTAGAAAGAAGCTCAATGTGCTTAGCATTGAAGGACTGGAGAACGGCATTCTTCTCAGATCTTCACTGAACAGCTTAAGGCTCTTTTCGGCAATATCCTTCAGTCCTGAATTGTCCGTAAGTGCGCTAAGCCGAAGCAGATTTAGTATCTGAACTGAATTACCCGATGGCTCCGCACCGTCATATATTTCCTTGGTATTAAAAATGATATCGCTGACAGAAGGATCTACGTCAAAGAATCCGCCATCTTCTTTATCATAGAATCTGGAAAGAACTTCAGAGTTAAACTCAATTGCTTTGTTCAGATAATGAGTATCAAATGTGCATTCATAAAGGTCTATCAGCGCACTGATCAGGTATGAATAATCTTCCAGAGTTCCTTCAAATCTGGCTTCTCCGTCCTTGTATCTATGATACAATTTAGTTGAGTCACCGGCTACAAGCCTGGAAAGTATGAATGACATTGCACTTTCTGCATTCTTTAGATAGACCTTTTCACCCGAAGCGCTATAAAGAGTGCAAAGGGAAGAGATAGTCAAAGCATTCCAGTTTGTAAGAACTTTGTCGTCAAGTGAAGGAGAAGGTCTTTTCATTCTTACCTTAAGAAGTTTTTCCTTTGAAATGTCAATGATCTCAGAAATTTCTTCATTGGTCATGTCAAACTTTGCCGCTGTCTCAAAAAGATCATGAGCTATATACAATACATTTTTCTTCCCGAAAACTTCATGCGGATCATGGATCGTATTTCCATGCTGCTCTATTCCAAAGTAATAGCAGAAAATCTTTGAATGTTCTGCACCTAAAATATCATCAACTTCGCTCTTGAGCCAGAGATAATTAGCCCCTTCTTCTTTGTGCTCCGGAATGTCTTCATCCGGACAGCTCTCGGCATCTTCCGCAGAATAAAATGCTCCTTCTGGCGAGAGCAGGTTTGAAAATATGTATTGTGAGGTCTCCTGAGCTACATGCAGAAAAAATTTCTTCCCGGTAAGTCGATAAGCGTTTGAAAATGTTTTGATCAACTGAGCCTGATCATACAACATTTTTTCAAAATGTGGAACCCTCCAATAGAGATCTACCGAGTACCTGTGAAAACCTTTTCCTAGATGGTCATACATTCCACCCTCAAACATTTTCTTGAGCGAGTATAGTGTCATGTCAAGCGCAGGAAACTCCTTGCTCTCGCTGTAAAGATTCAGAAGAAAATCAAAGACAACCGGGCGGGGGAATTTATTGCCTGAACCGAATCCGCCGTTCTCAGGATCATAGATTTTTTCAAACTGAGACAGCGGATTGAAGATAAGTGACTTCGAAAGGGCAGCACTGTCTGTGCCTTCTGAAAATAGAAGACTCTTCTTAATATTAGATACAATGCCTTCACTGCTTGCATTGATATCATTCCGTTTTGAATTCCAGAGTTTATGGATTTCATTTATTACATCTTCGAAACCTGCTCTTCCATACTTAGCCTTGGGCGGAATATATGTTGCCGCATAAAACGGTTTAAGATCAGGTGTAAGGAACAAGCTCATTGGCCAGCCGCCTGACCCTGTGATCGCCTGTAATACTGTCATATAAACCCTGTCAACATCGGGGCGTTCTTCCCGGTCAACTTTAACATTCACAAAATAGTCATTCATGATCTCTGCGATCTCTTCATTCTCAAACACCTCACGTTCCATCACATGACACCAATAGCATGTAGAATATCCTATGGAAAGAAATATCGGCTTGTCCAGCTTTTTTGCCAGGGCAAAAGTTTCTGCATTCCACGGATGCCAATCTACAGGATTATACGCATGTTGAAGCAGATATGGGCTCTTTTCGTTGATTAATTTGTTTGGAACGGAGGTCTTTGATTGCATCAGGAATATAAAAGAAGATTATAATAACAATTTGAAGTTAGTGAAAATGAATTCTTTCTTAAATAGGAATTTTCAGTATTTTACAGAAATTTATGTACGCGGCTAAGTATTTGATGCTCTTACAGGATTCAACCAAGTGGCTGCAGACGAATCAATCAGCATCACTTCGGCAACGCCCTCGGAAAATCACCGATTGACACTGCAGAGACAAGAAACCTTGGTGTATTCAGGAAATAACTGATATGCACCGGATCGATCTTTTGAATTGAGCCTGGATGCCCTCCATTCTAAAAAAGAAGGATCTACGGAATCATGCATTCTACCTGCATCAATTTCATAGATCCTCAAATTCTGAACACATCTGTCAGATCAAGCCGGGCATTTTCAATTTCGAATCATTCCATTCGAAATCTGCCAATACCATCTTGTTTCAGATTCTTAACAGTGGGTTTGCCTTTGCACATTATGTTTCCTGCACCGCTTACTGTTGGCTGAATAGTTCCGGTAACATAGACTTCTGCATTTCCCACTCCGGAATTTTCTATTTTTAGGTTTTCAATTTTCATGTCTTCTGCATCTATGTTGCCGACTCCTGATAACATAAACTCTCCGTCAGTAACTGATCCAGAAAGCTCAATGTTTCCAACAGATGACATTTCAAGATTTAACTTTGACGACTTAAGCTCCAACTCGAGATTTCCAACGCCGTTACAGGAAATGGCAAGCTGATTCAAATCGAGAGTCCCATCTGAAGACAGGTTGCCCACACCGTTATTTTCTATCTTGTCAATATTCTTGAATGAAATATATACATTCAATTTCCTGTTCTTCTTAAAACTGACGCCCTCTGTCTGTTCAATTTGAAGCGTCCGGTCGTTTACTTCAGGCTTGAGGTATTGTTGAAGATTTTCATCAGCTTCAATCTCAACAGACTCTGTATTTCCTTGTTTGATGACCGTGTTATATATTCCGTTAAGCTCAATACGGTCAAATGATGAAACAGAATAGAATTTCTTCACAATCTTTCCGTTGCCTTCCACTTCCTGTGAAAATGAAAACTTTGCTGTAAGGAATGGGAGTGCAAGAATGAAAGCAAAAACAAGAATTGTTGATTTCATGACGTTTTGGATTTGATTTAAAATATTAAACGAAAAGCCCTGAGCAATGTTTCACTCAGGGCTGATTAAGTGTGTGAATCTTAAGTATCAGTTCTTATTCTTAAAATTTGCTATCCGCATATCGAGGAAAGATTCAAAATCAAAGTCGTCAAAGTCTGCCACTTTTTCAAACATCTCTTCAGCTTTCTGCCGCTTGCCCTCCTTGTAATAAATTTTGGCAAGTTCATAATATGAATGGGGAACGAGCCACGTCTCAGTTTCGGGTTCAAGTTCCAGGCATTTATTGAAGAATTCGATTGCCTTCTCAATATTGTTATCGTAATAATAAGAAAGCGCAAGATTGTGAAATAGTCTTACCTTATCATCATCATTGCCGCTGCTGAGATGTTCCTTATTGTTCATCATGGATTCATACTTGGATATAGATTCCTGAATCTTTCCGGATTCACGGAAGTTCATTGCATAAATGAGATCCTTGTCATAAGGACGGAGAGGTGACTTAATTCTTTCTCTGGAATATCTGTAAAAAAACTTATCAATCTCACCGTCCCTTTCGTTTATGAAGTCTTCACGGACTTTCTTGTACGAGTCAATGGCCTTCTGCCTGTCACCTAACATTTCATACGAGATACCGAGCGTGAACATGTGAACATTGTAACGATCTTCTCTGTTGGCATAGACAAAAAAACCTTCAAGATATTTTGACGCAAGTGCAAAATCATTGAGCCGGAAATACGCGGATCCCAGTATTGCGTTGGATGACTTCTGGATCTCATCCTGAAAAGACTTCTTGTTTAGTCGCAGTGCGTCTTCAGCTATGCGAATGGACTCTTCCGGAAATCCTCCCTGCAAAAGAAGGCTGGCATGAAATACCTTGAATACGGAACTCTCCGGATATTCAGTTATGAGCTGCTTGGAAAGATCAACTGCCCGGTTGTCTTTCTGATCTCTTTCATTAAGCGAGAAAATTGACAGGAATACTTTTGAATCAACTCGTGTATATTTTCCTTTTGTCATAGATGTATTAAGCATCTCAATGCCATTTCTGATATCGCCTTCAAAGCCGATCAATGACAAAAGCCATTTGAATTTGTCGGGCACAAAACCCAGTGCAATCTTGTATAATCCGAGTCCCATGTAAGCATCATAATAATCCGGCTTTTTCTTGATCAGATCTGTTAAGACTCTGTAACCTTCGTTTCCGTCAGATGCTGCTTCGAGCAGGTTCTTATTCAGGCTCAACATAAGCAAAGAACGGTAACTGTGTGAGAGTCCCTTATAATATATGGCATCATAATTATTTTCATTCAGGTCAATCAAATTATCTGCTCTGTTGATTACTCCGGATGATAGCGTCAGAAATCTGTTAAAATCTTCTTCCTTGCGAGAAGGAAGTGCTTTATAAAAATACAGAAGTGATTCGTAGAAATATCCCCTGAGATCCTGTGGGTATTCTGATTGAAGAGTTCTGAACCTCACCGAGGCACGGTCAAACTCCAAATTGTATATCTCATCAAGTCCGGTGAGAACCTCTTTTTCAATATTTCCATTGGATATTGCCGGTATTGTAAAAATAAAGAGGAACAGAAAGAGCAATAAGGAACTTATTTTCATTTTAAAATTTATTTTTCGAGAAATAGAACTGAATGAATGCTCTTTGTGTTCCCGATGCAAGGAGTTTTTGTAAAAAAGTTCAACTGATGATTTCAATTCTTTAACTTTTTTTTGCAGGTTGATTGATATATATTTGCATTTTAAAAATCTGACCAATATGCCCAAAATAATTTTCGAAATAAATTACAACATTATTCCTGAGAAAAGAGAAGGTTATCTTGAGACAATAGGGGATCTTAAGTCAAGGATAAGGGAATCAGGAATAGATTACTCTGTATTTGAAAGCAAAAAGACGCCCGACAACTTCACGGAAATTTATACCTGCAAGGATGAAGAGGAATATGAATCACTTGAAGATAATCAGAGTGAAGAGACAGTTCAGTTGACTCAAAAACTTTTTGATGAGTACATTCAAAATAATAAGGTCACTTACACAACGAAATACGAAGTCTGATTTCGTTTTTGCAATCGGGTTCGGAAGAGTAGCTGATGAAATCTGCTACTCTTTTTTATTGATGCCTGAGCTATGAAGAACTTCATAAAGACAGAGTTGAGCAGCAAACATTCACGTATTGACTTTGCATCGAGCCCCGGCATAAAGTTCCTGATAGGGATCATAACGTTCTTTCTCCTTTTCTGGATGATGCCTGAATACGAGAACATTGAATCGAAATATGAAGTGGGTACAGTTTGGTCTACTGAAGACCTTATCGCACCATTCTCATTTCCAATCTATAAAGATGAAATGGAGTATGAACAGGAGAAGCAGGATGTAATGAAGAACCTAACTCCGGTCTTTGATAAGATTGAAAGTTCATTGGATGCAGACGATTCTGTTGATGTGCTTATTGAAAAATTGACAATTGTCTTGAAGTCTGCAACAGAGCTGGAATCATCCAATAATGGTTTCATTAATTCAGAGTCACTTGATTCATTGAAGGAACTTGCCGGTGTCAGATTTACCTATCCGGAATGGGAATCTCTGCATTTGTTGTACAAGAATTCTTCAGCTGGCGGTGAAAATGGCTTTCAATATTTTTCTGAGAAACTGAAGAGCATTTCCAAAGAGCTTTCCAAAGAAAATATCATAGATCTCAGCAAGGACAAATTGGTGTCAAAGCGGATTTCCGTTAAAGAGTCCGGCAGTAAGCTTCAACAAGTAGTTGAAACCGAAAATGTACTTGACTTAAGACAGGCCTTCGGAAAAGCGGCAGGTGCAAATTCTGTTTATCCTTCCGACTCAGCAATGAGTTCGGTATTCAGCAAGTCCCTTCAGGCAATTATTAAGCCGAATCTCATTTATAATTCTGAGCTTTCTGAGCTTGAAAAGCAGAACCGCATTGAACAAATCCCAAAGACAATCGGCATAGTCCGTGAAAATGAACGGGTGATCAGCAAACATGATCCCGTGAATCGTCTCACAAAAATGAAATTGGATTCTTACAAGCGGGTTCGTCTTGAGAAGATTGGCGTACAGGATATTCTTCTGCAGCAGATAGGAAAATTTCTCACTGTTTTTGTTTTGCTTCTTGTACTCATAGTTTTCCTTTATTATATAAGGCCCAGAGTTTATGAAGATAATCTTCAACTGCTGATACTTGCATCGCTCATTCTTGTAGAAGGCTTTTTCGCCTTCACAAGTCTGAAGCTTAATACTCCCGCTCCAGTTGAGCTGCTGATCTTCGTACCGGTTGCTTCAATACTTCTTACGATAATTTTTGACTCCCGTCTTGCATTCTATACCGTGACGGTAATTTGTTTTATGATTGCAGTGATCAGAGGCGGTGACTTTGGGATAGCATTTGTATCATTCTGCGGATCTGTCCTTGCGATATTCAGTGAACGTGATATTAAAAACAGATCCCAAATCTTCAGATCATTCTTCTTCATCCTGATCGGATATACTCTTTCAATACTTGCAATCAACCTTGTGAAAATAGAGGATCCTCAGAAGATCCTGACCAAGCTTCTTTTCGGCGGAATAAATGCGGTTATGTCTCCGGTCATTGCATTCGGATTGCTCATTTTTTATGAGAAGGTATTCAAAGTAACAACTGATCTAACTCTTCTCGAACTTTCTGATTTCAATCATCCTCTGCTCAAGGAACTTTCATCAAAAGCTCCCGGCACATTTCATCACAGCATCATTATGGGAAATCTTTCAGAGGCTGCTGCAGAGTCTATTGGAGCAAACAGTATTCTGGCAAGAGTCGGATGCTATTATCACGACATAGGCAAAATGTCAAAGCCCCAGTATTTTATTGAGAATCAACTGGATCAGAACAATAAACACAATGAACTGAATCCGAATATGAGCACTAAGATAATTATTTCTCATGTGCGGGATGGAATTGAGATGGCAAAAAAGCACAGACTCCCTCAGCAGATCATTGATTTTATTCCAATGCATCACGGTACTACGCTTGTTGCATATTTCTTTGACAAAGCAAGAAGCTCATCCAAAGAAGAATTAAGTGATCATATCTACAGATACCCGGGTCCGAAGCCGCAGACAAAGGAAACAGGAATTGTAATGCTTGCAGATGCAATTGAAGCAAGTACAAGAACTATTGAAGATCCCTCGCCTCAGAAACTTGAGAACAATATTAAAGAAGTTATTAGAAAGAGGTTCATGGAAGGTGAGCTTGATGAATGTGATCTTACTTTGAAGGACCTGACAAAGATTAAGGACAGCTTCCTCAAGATCCTTATTGGCATTCATCACCATAGATTAAAATATCCCGATCAAAATCAGCTAGAACTTCTGACGGAAAAGAAATCCACGCTTACAGATGGAGATCTCTGAGCAATTTCAATTGTACAGAAAACTTTACACCAATTACCTTAGAACAGAAAAGTCACTATCAGAAAATACTATTTCCTCTTACAATTCTGACGTGACGAAATTTTTGGAATTTTGCATTTATGAGTGTGGAATATCCGAACCGGCAAAGGTCACCCAGAGTACTGTTACAGCCTTTTTGAATTTCTTATCAGGGAAGCAGTCCGAGAATTTCCAATACACCGGGAAATCCGTAGCCCGGATCATTTCATCTCTGAAATCATTTTTTTCATTTCTTGAGGAGGAAAATGTCATTGAGATCTCTCCAATGGAGAATGTTGACTCACCTAAAATTTCAAGACTCATTCCCGAAGTATTGAGCATCGAAGAGATGGACAAGATGCTTGGGTTGCCTGAAACTCAGGAAAAGCTTGGCTGCCGAGACAAGGCGTTATTAGAATTAATGTACGCCTGCGGATTGCGTGTCAGTGAAGTTATTGAACTAAGAATTTCAAACCTCCTCTTTGAACAGGGGATTGTGAGGGTCTTTGGAAAGGGTTCAAAGGAAAGGATTGTGCCCGTCGGTAATTCAGCTATCCGTGCCGTTGAGAAATATCTAAAAGAAAGCAGAGAGCTTCTGAGAAAGCAGGCATCAAAGGATTTTGTATTTCTTAATTTCAGAGGCGGGAAACTGTCCAGAATGGGTGTCTTTGACATTATCAGGAAATATTCCCGGCTTGCCGGTATCAAGAAGAGTGTCCACCCGCATACTCTGCGGCACACATTTGCGACTCATCTGCTTCAGGGCGGAGCAGATATTCGCATTATCCAGGAAATGCTCGGACATTCTGATATATCAACAACACAGATATATACTCATGTAAGCAGGGATTATCTTATCGAAGTGCATAAGACATTTCATCCGAGGGCATAAATCCCTTAATGTTAAATTGAACAAATGCTTTATAATGCTTATATTTAGCAAAAATTTTTAACAACATTCAGGAGATATAATTATGTCAATTAATTTGAAGTTTGGTCTGATGTTCTTTGCAATGCTGTTGCTCACAACTTCATTCTATTTTTCAGGTTGCTCATCAGCCGAATCAACCACAGGAAAGCTTGCGTTTCAGCAACAAGACTATGCAAAAGCTGAAGCTGAACTAAAGAAGGGTTTAGCAATTGATCCAAGTGATGATGAAGGATGGTTCATGCTTGGTTATTCACAAGTAGAACTTGGTAAAGTTGAAGAAGGAAAGAAATCATTTGAAAAGAGCAAAGCCATATCAGGCAATTACAATGACAGAATTGCACAGTACTGGGTAGAAAAGTTTAATCAGGGCGCGAGGGAATTCAAGAATGGAATTGATGCTGAAAACAAGAAGGATAAAGAAGGCGCAAAAGGTTATTATGAAAATGCATTGAAATCATTCATGGCATCTCATGCAATTATTCCTGACAGTCTGAAATCTTTAAGTGCAATAGGTGAGACCTATCTTGCACTTGGCCAGCAGGAAAAAGCACTCGAAACATTCAATGAGCTTGCTTCGAAATCCAACTCAAAGGAAAGTGCAGAAAAAGTTGCAAAGATCGTTTTCGAAACAGGCATGTCTTTAATGTCAATGAACAGCTACGAAACAGCAGCAAAGACATTTGAAAGGGTCTTGAAAGTCCCGTCACTCCCAACAGATGACATATACTATGAGACAGCAGCGTATAATGCCGGACTGGCTCATGCGAAGATGGGAGAAGAAATGAGATCAAAGGATGAGAACAGCGACTACAAATCAGAGTTTTCAAAAGCACAATCGTATCTTGAGCCATTGACAAAGAGTCTTAAGAATAAAGACCTCGAGCCTAAGATATATGAGTTGCTTGTATCAGTTTATGCTAATCTTGGAATGACAGAAGAAGCTACAGAAGCTTTGAAGAAAAAGGACGAACTAAAGAAGTAAATGTCGAACGTAGAAGTTCAGCGGAAAGCACAATCCGGTTCAGGGAACTGGTTTTGGGGCACAATGATAACTCTTGTTGTGCTTGCAATAGTTTTCTTTGGAGCTTCAGTAATCTATTTCGGCAAGATCGTTTCGAAGTCTTCTTCCAAATATTATGAAAGAACAGGAAGCGGTTCCGAGAAAGTAGCAGTAGTTGACCTAAATTTTACCATAATTTCATCAGAGCCGATAGTTAAGCAATTTAAGGATTTTGGCGAAGATGAATCCGTCAAGGCGATAATACTCAGAGTCAATACTCCCGGCGGAGGAGTGGCAGCATCTCAGGAGATGTATGAGGCAATCCGAAAGGTTCGCGATTCAGGAAAGCCGGTCATAGTGTCTATTAGCAGCCTTGGAGCAAGCGGTGGATATTATGCAGCATGCGGAGGAAGCATCATAGTTGCTGATCCCGGCTCACTTGTCGGTAGTATTGGTGTGATAATATCGCTGACAAATTTCAAGGATCTTGCAGAGAAGCTCGGAGTGAAACAAACTGTTTTCAAGAGTGGTGAACTTAAAGATGCAGGTAATCCGCTCCGCGAATTGAATGAAAAGGACAGAGAATACTTCCAGAGTATTGTTGATGATTCCTATGATCAATTCCTGGATGTTGTTTCGCGTGAAAGGAAGATCAACAAAGACACGCTTAGAAATTATGCAACCGGAAGAGTTTATACAGGAAGGCAGGCGCGAGATATTGGACTTGTTGATTCTCTGGGTACATTTGATGATGCGATCATGATGGCGGCAAAGATGGCAGGCATAGAGGGTGAGCCTGCGATCGTAAGAAAGAAAGAGAGAATCACATTTTTCGAGATGCTTCTTGAATCTGTAGGAAAGAATGAATTGAAAGAAGTGAAGGATGAACTCAAAGGTGAATATCTTGATCAGCCTGTTTTGCAGTATAAGTTCATTTATTAGACAATAACAAAACAAGTATGACCAGAGCACAGATAGCTGCAGCAATCTCGGATGCAACCGGTCTGAGCAAGAAGGAAACTGAAATTGTAGTTGAAGGATTCATTAGCTGCATCATTGATTCTTTGAGGAGAAACGAAACCGTTGAAATCAGAGGATTCGGAACCTTCAAGAATAATATCAAGAATCCAAGAGTGGCAAGGAATCCAAAGACAGGTGAGAAGATTTCTTTGAACAAGAGATACATACCCATGTTCAAAGTATCTAAAGAGTTTAAGAAAGTAGTTCAGGAAAGCCTGGCAAAAGAATAATAAGTTCAAACATAAATAAAACGAAAGGAAAACTTCATTAATGCCTTGCGGTAAAAAGAGAAAACGTCATAAAATGGCGACGCACAAGAGGAAGAAAAGACTCAGAAAGAACAGACATAAAAAGAAAATAAGATAGTCTTTGAGGAATATTCCGCCGCTCACAAAGTGCGGCGGAGATTCAGATCCATCTCTTCAGAAAATCCAGAACTTTATCTCTGCCCAGTATTTCCGCAACTGCGGGCAATTCGGGACCATTCTCACTACCGGTCAGTGCGATTCTTACCGGTTTGAAAAGAGATTTTCCCTTTACCCCTGTTTCAGCTTGAACCTCTGACATTGCGCTTTTATATGTATCAGCTGTCAGTAAATCCATTGCCTCAATTTTCGCTATGAGACTTCCAAAAGCAATCCTGCTTGTATCCGCAGTCAAAACTTCTTTCAGCTTCTCATCTTCAAGAACTATGGTTTCGTTTACGAATATTCCAACATGCAACGGTATCTCGTCGAGTTTGTTCAGATAAACCCGTATTGCTGTTAGAATTCTTCTCACTTTGCCACGGTCATCTGTATCTATTCCTGTACCTTTGAAGAAAGGAAGCGACAATTCTGTTAAAGCATCTATGTCATAATTCTTTATGTATGAGTTGTTCATCCAGTTGAGCTTGTCGATATTGAACACTGCTCCTGAAGTCTGGACTTTTTCCAGTGTAAATGCTTGAATCAATTCATCGATAGAATAGAATTCTTTCTCTTCTCCCTCACCGGGATTCCATCCAAGCAATGCTATGAAATTTACGAGCGCCTCTTTAAGATAGCCCTTCTTCAGATAATCCTCGACAGCGACATCACCCTGCCTTTTGCTGAGCTTGGTCTTATCGGGGTTCAGGATCAATGGAACATGCGCCATTTGCGGAACTTCCCAGCCTAATGCACGATAGGTCAGAATGTGTTTGGGAACAGATGTTATCCATTCTTCACCTCTGATTATGTGAGTGATGTTCATCAGGTGATCATCAACCACATTTGCAAGATGATAAGTAGGGAAGCCGTCAGACTTCAGCAAGATCTGATCGTCAACAATGTCTGTATCTATCTTGATGTTTCCCTTAATAAGATCATTGAAACGGATTTCTTCTCCGAGCGGAACCTTTAGTCTAACAACATGGGGAATGCCCGAGGCAAGCTTCTCACTTACTTCTTCCGGAGAAAGGTCTCTTCCTCTTCTGTCATACATAGTTTGCTTGCCTTCAAGTTGCTGAAGCCTTCGCATTTCGTCAAGTTCTTCCTGTGTTTCAAAAGCATAATATGCATTTCCATTCTCAAGAAGAACGTTGCAATATTTCCTGTAAATGTTAAGGCGGTCTGACTGATAATATGGACCTGAATCACCTCCGCTTACAGGACCTTCGTCAAATGTAATGCCTAACCTCCCAAGCGACGACAAAAGGTTCTCTACGGCACCTTCGACTTTTCTTGTCTGGTCTGTATCTTCAATTCTAAGGATATTCTTCCCTCCATTATGGCGTGCAAAGAGAAAATTGAACAATGCAGTTCTCAATGAACCGATATGAACATATCCTGTTGGCGATGGTGCAAATCTTACTCTTACTTCCTCTGTCATTTATTCAATTGTTATTGATTATCAATACAAACTCTCCTTTTTCGGGAAAGCGCAACTCAGCAAGATCTCTGAGTCCGCCGCGGATGGTCTGTTCAAATTTTTTTGTAAGCTCGCGCGACACAGAGGCCGGCTTGTTTCCAAAAGCATTGCCAAGTTCTTTCAAGGTCTTTTTTATTCTGAAGGGCGATTCGAAAAGAATAAGGAGCATCTTCTTTGTCCTTAATTCTTCTATCAGAGTCTTTCTTCCCTTCTTCTGTGGCAGAAAACCCTGAAAGAAGAATCTGTTTGTCGGAAATCCCGACATGATCAAAGAGTGAATCAAAGAACTGCTTCCGGGAACTGATACTACTTTCAGATCTTCGCTAATGCATTGTTTCACCAGGATACCTCCCGGGTCAGATATGCAGGGAGTTCCGGCATCAGAAATTAGCGCTCCGCTCTTGCCTTCTTTAAGCATTTGGATTATGAGATCAGTCTTCCTTGATTCTACATTTGAATAGTAGCTGATCATCCTTGTGCTGATACCGAAATGTTTCAGCAATATGCCTGAATGCCTCGTATCTTCACATGCAATAAAATCACACTTGCGGAGTACCTCAATAGCTCTGAAAGAGATTTCCTCAAGGTTGCCAATGGGAGTTGATACAATATACAAAGTGCTTTGAGTTGGAGATGCATCGGCAAAGGCTGATTTGTATTTTTCAAGTATGCGAATCGTATCTTCTGTCAAGAAAGAGATTCAGTTTTGATAATCTATTATCTTTTAATTTAAGTATTTTATTATAGTCAATTTAAAAAAAATTTTAAATTTAGAATTTAATGTTAGTCATTGGAAAGAATCCTGTAATGGAGATACTTTCATCAAATCCCGGATACATAAATAAAATTGTTTTACTGAAGAGGATCAAGCCGGACGGAAAGCTGAAAGAACTTGTAAGTGTTGCCAAAGAGAATTCAGTCAATACCATGTTTCTGAACTTCAACGACTTCAGGAAATTTTTCAATAATAAGACAAAAGATGAAGGCATAACTCAGGGAGTAATTGCATTTGTTAAAGATTATGACTACAAACCCTTAAGGGAAATTGTTGATGACTGTAAAAAAATCAAGAACCCTTTGATACTGATACTCGATAGCATTACAGATCCGCATAATCTCGGAGCAATTGCGCGTTCGGCAGTTTGTCTGGGAGCAGACGGAATTGTAATCCCAAGGCATAATGCCGCCGAAGTTAATCATACGGTCATGAAAACATCTTCCGGTGCCGTGTCATATATCAGCATAGCAAAGGAGACAAATCTTTCAAACGCAATTGAACTTCTGAAGAACAACGGATTCTGGATCTTTGGAACAGATGCAAGTGCAGGTAAGACAATTTTTGAAACTGATTTCAAAATGCCATCTGCATTGATTATTGGCAGTGAAGGGACAGGCATAAGAAAGAATCTTCTTGAAAAATGCGATCACACCGTTAGGATTCCAATGGCAGGTAAAATTTCCTCCCTTAATGCGTCAGTATCTGCATCTGTATTCTTGTATGAAATCTTCCGGCAGAAGAATTCTTAATCTTGCTTGATTCTGCTTGGCGTTGGTATGTTATACTTTGTCATCAGCTTGTACATGTGACTTCTCTGTATCTGAAGTGCTGATGCAGTTTGCGAAATATTGTATTTGTAATCATGAAGCATCTTCAGCAGGAATACTCTTTCCGATTCATTCTGAAAATCGTTTAACGACATATTCCTGTTAAACAATTCGCTGAATTCTTTCAGATGCTTGGTGCCCGGCAGTTCGATATCATCAGCTTCTATGATTTCATTTTCTGAGGTGATCACCAGTCTTTCAACAAGATTTTTCAATTCTCTGACATTGCCGGGCCAGCGAAAAGACAAGAGCAAGTCGATTGCAGCCTCTGAGAATCGTTTAGGGGGAATATTTCCTTCGCGTTCAGTGCGTGCGGCAAAGTATTCAATCAATAGGGGAATATCCTCTGCTCTTTCTCTCAGAGGCGGTACATTGATCCTAAGCACGTTAATCCTGTGAAAGAAATCTTCGCGAAGATGTTTCAGCTCAATTTCCTCTTCAGGGTTTACATTGGTTGCAAATATGAATCTGACATTAACGTATGTATTATTTGTAGAACCGGTCTTAACAAATCTGTTTGTTTCTATCACCTCAAGCAGCTTCGCCTGAATGTCAGTACTGAGTGAAGATATCTCATCAAAGAATATTGTGCCTCCGTCTGCCTGTTCAAACTTTCCCCGGACAAACAAATTCCCTGTAACAGTACCAAACAACTCCTGATCTATTTTTTCTTCAGTTAGATTTGCACTGTTAATTTCCACAAAGGGCTTTTCAGCTCTGTCGGATTCAATATGAATCTGCCTTGCAATGATCTCCTTGCCTGTTCCGCTTTCTCCGGTTATCAAAACATTCTGGTTCATCGGCGCAAATTTGCGGATCAATTCCATGACTGACTGTATCTTCTCGGATCTGCCAATGATCCTGTTTGATTCTTCGAATTGTTGCCTTACTCTTTTTAGCTGATCTTTTGACCTCTTAAATTCAATTGCATTCCTGATAGTCAGCTTAAGCTCATGAAGATCAGGAAGCGGTTTCTGCAGGAAATCATAGGCTCCTATTTTTGTTGCTTCCACTGCTGTTTCTATAGTACCGTGACCGGAGATCATAATGACAACCAGGTCTTTGTTAATCTCAATTATCTTCTCAAGCACTTCAATCCCATCCATCTTTGGCATCTTTATATCTAAGAGAATAAGGTCATACTCAGTGCCAAGTACCTTCTGCAAGGCAGTTTGCCCGTTTAGGCAGCCCTCGACCTCATGACCGTCAGATGTAAGGACCATTGACATACTGTCAATAATGCTCTGTTCATCATCAACTATAAGTATTTTACCCATTATTGTTTTTATTTACTTCGTTCTGTTTTCATTTAAATTGATAAGCTAGTTCAGCAACAATCTTACCTGAGAGGAAGCAAAGAGGCACACCTCCTCCGGGATGTGTATTTCCTCCCACAAAAAAAAGGTTTTCAAATTTTGAGGATCTGTTCTTTGGTCTTTTCATCAAAGTATAAAGTGAGTTTGAGGAAAGTCCGTAAATTGAACCAAACTCCGCGCCGTACTTCTCCTTAAAATCCAAGGGAGTAAAAATCTCCATAAACTGTATGTAGTCTTTAATGTTTCCGTTGAATACAAAGTTAAAGCTGTTCAGTTTATTGACAATTGTATCTGCATAAATCTTTTTCGAATTATCATCCCAGGTTTGAGTTTCATTTATGTAAGGTACATTCACTAGCACAAACCAATTCTCACAATTCTGAGGCGCATCAACAAGTTCGCTTTTGGAAGTTGTAGAAACATATACAGTCATATCCTTTGCCGGAATCTTCTTCTCGAAGATATCTATGAATTCCTTCTCATAATTTTCAGAGAAGAAGATATTGTGATGTGCAAGTGAAGAATTTGAATTCTTCATTCCCATGAACAATATCATTCCTGAACTGGACCAGTCATCATTGCTGAAATAATCACTCTCCATGAAATCAGGCAATGAAGTGAAATTCAGTACTGCGAGGTCAAAATTCTCAAGTTTAGAAATTTCTCCTGCATCATTGATGAAGTGAAGTCTGGTCAGTTTTCTTCCAGTTGATTCGAATCCGTTCAGTCGCTTCCCGAAATTTATCTCAATACCAGACTCATTGCATAACTTCTTAAGTGCTTCAGCAATTCTGTAAATGCCGCCTTTAACATACCAGGGTCCGTACTTGTGTTCTGTGTAAGGAATTATTGAAAAGAATTGAGGAGCAAGGTACGGGCTTGATCCGTTGTATGTTGCGAATCTGTTTATCAACTGTTTCAGTTTTGGATCTTTGAAGAATTTATTTGCAACATCATTCATTGATCTGCCTGATATGAACTTGGTTGCATTCTTGAGTCCTTCTGCTGTAAGGAAGTTCCTCAGACGGAATTCACCTTCCAGAAATGCCTCATTTGAGATCTCATAGAATTTTCTTCCGTACTTTATGCATCTGTCAAAGCCGGCTGTCTCTGCTTCTCCAAAAACTTTCAGCATTTCATTTCTCAGAAGTTCACTGTCAGAGTACCAGTCAAAAACTGTCCCATCGCTCCAGAAGTATCTGCATGATGTTTCAAGCTTCTGAAACTCAATGTAGTCTTCAGCTTTCTTACCCAAAGAAGAAATGAACTCGGTCAGAACGTGCGGCATGGTTATCAAAGATGGACCTGTATCAAATCTGTATCCGTCTCTCCGGAATTCACCCATCTTCCCTCCGGCATAAATGTTCTTCTCAAAAATACTTACTTCAAATCCCTTTGCGTTTAGCGCAAGTGCACTGACCATTCCTCCGATACCTGCACCGCATACAATTGCCCTCTTCATAACTCAACAACCGTAACACCTGCATCGCCTTCATTCCAGTTTCCTGCACGAAATGACTTCACGATATTTGTCTCTTTCAATTGTCTCCTCACTTCTTCTCTTAGTTTGCCGCTCCCTTTTCCGTGAATAATACTGACCTCTGTAAGTCCGTTGACTACAGAGTCATACAAAAATCTCTCCAAAATTTCCTTGACTTCATAGCTGTATTTGCCTCTGAGGTCAAGCGACAACTGAACAGGTTTGTCATTGATCTGAACGCCTTCACCGGATAGGGATTCGTGAATTGGTTTATCTTTTATCTTTTCTATGTCCGCTAATGGAACTCTTACCGTGAAGCCGTTTATGTTCAACATAATTTCATCCGATGTTACACTCATGACTTCACCGGAAGTATTGCTTCCTTTCAAACGGGCAATATCTCCGGCTTTTATCCTGGTCTTTGTTGTTTCATCCACGATTTCTTCGGGAATTGCAATGTCCAACTGTTTCTCTTCCTCCGCTATGATATCCTTCGCCTGTTTAGGCGAGATCCGCTCTTCCCTAATCTCTTTTACAGTCTTTTCGATCAGCTTGCGCGCATCCTTTACTATGCTCTCTGCTTCAAGCTTTGCCTTTTGCTTAAGTACTTTTTCATTCTTCTTCAGTTCACTAAGTTTTTCATCATACAGATTGGCCAATCCGGTTAATCTCACATTCTCAATGTCTGTTTTCCTCTTGAGCTGATCATAGTTCTGCTTCGTTTCATTCAACTCGCGGAGGAGATCTTCAAGCCGGTTTTCGTTCTCAGACAAATAAGATTTTGAATTTTCAATGATTGAATCAGGGAAATTGAATTTTTCAGCTATCTCAAATGTAAAACTCTGCCCGGGTATTCCTGTTATGAATCGGAAAGTAGGAGATAATGATTCGGAATTGAATTCGAGAGATGCATTTTCAATCATTGGAGTTGCATATGCAAACTCCTTCAATTCGCTGTTATGAGTAGTGACAACTGAGCATGCATTCCTTCCTGACAATGTCTTAAGTATTGCAGATGACAAGGCACTTCCGAGAACAGGATCAGTGCCGCTTGCTATTTCATCAATAAGCACAAGCGATCCTGAATCAGCTTCGTCCAAAATCTGCTTCACTGAAATCAGATGTGAACTGAATGTGCTCAGATCATTTTCGATTGATTGTTCATCGCCAATACTGACAAAAATAGAGCTGAATATCTTAGCTTTAGACTCTGCATCTGCCGGAATCAGAAATCCGGATTGAAGCATGAGATGGCAAAGCCCTACTGTCTTGAGCACTACAGTCTTTCCTCCGGCATTTGGTCCGGAAATCACGAGAGTATTAAAATCATTTCCAATAGTGAATGTCAATGGAACAACTTGAGCGCGGCTGTGAGTTTGAAGCAGAACAGGATGATAAGCATTTATGAGTTCTACTTCGTTATCAGTTATGACAGGCATTGAACCTACAATCTCAATGGCATACTTTGCTTTAGCCTGTATGAAGTCTATCTCAGAAAGAATCATGCAATTTCCAAGAAGTTCGTCGGTCACTCTTGAAACCTGCGAAGCAAGCTCACGAAGGATCTTGTCAATTTCTCTCTTCTCCTCAAAGTGAAGCTCCGTAAGTTCATTGTTCAGAGAAATGATCTCAGCCGGCTCAACAAAGACGGTCTGTCCGGTAGAAGATGCGCCATGAATAATTCCCTGTACGCTCTTCTTATTCTCTGTCTTCACGGGAATGACATATCTTCCATCTCTTTGAGTTACAATGTCTTCCTGAGTATATTCTTTTTCAGAGATCTTCTTCAGAATTCCTGCGAGCGATTTCCTGAGACGACCGGCTTGTTGTGAGATTTGCCTGCGTATCTTTGAAAGATTTGCAGAAGCGGAATCCTTTACCTGACCTGACTCATCAATTGTAATATCAATGTTATGCTCAAGAATTTTATCAAAGTACAAAGACGAACAATAAGCGGCGACCCATGGAAAACTATCTTCCGTTGATGAGTTTGCATCAATTACATGCTTTCTAAGCCTTCTGGAAGCGATTAGAAATGACAGTATCTGAAGGAAATCCTCAGGAGCCACAAAATGTCCTTCGATTCTGATCTTGCTTAGAATTGCTCTGATGTCTGAGAGGCCGTCCAAAGGAAGATCACCGGAATTGATAAGAAGCTCTTTGATTTCCACAACATTCTTTAGCTCGGCTTCAATCTGAACACGATCAGTCATGAATTCAATTTCATCGCACTTTGATGAACCGAGTCCTGAATAGATGTATCTCTCAACTCTTGCAAGCACAGAGTCAAAGTCGAGTTTTGATTTGATGTCTCTGATATCCAAATTACTTCACGATTGAGTTAACTGACTTTTCAAACTCCTGATAAAAAGTTTTAGCTCCCGGAAATGCAAGCTGAAAGAAATTGTAAGTATCCGGGGCAGCATCTATAAGAAGCGGATAAAGTCTTGAATACTTGACAGTATCCTCGCCAATTATGGAAAAGGTCTTTGTATTTACAATTAATAGGAGACTGACAATGATAACACCTTTAAACGCTCCAAAGATCATCCCTGCAAACCGGTCTGCCAATTTAGTTACAGTATTGATGCCGGAGATCTTTCCTGCTATATAAGAGAGAATCGAATAAACACTTATCATGATCAGGATAAACGATGCTATTGTAATAATTCTCTCGTCGATTTTTAGAAAACTCAGATAACCGGACAGTTCAGAACTGTATTTCGTAGCCAGGATGAGGCCGGCTATGAAACCAGCCAAAGAAAAGACTGATTTAAGAAATCCTCTTCTGAACCCGAAAAATGCAGGCAAAGCAATCAGTAAGGTTATTACAATATCTAAGTTGTTCAAGGTATGCCCATGAATGTGGGATAGGTGAAGGCTGTAAGCGGCTTAATGTTTGAATCTCAGGAAAGTTTACTCTTCACCATTTCCTGAATTATCTTTCCGTCAATTTTACCTTTGAGAGCTTTCATTGCTTCGCCCATTACTCTGCCGAAATCTTTTTCAGATGTTGCCCCTGAATCCGCAATGATCTTTGTGATGATCACTTCTGCTTCATCCGAAGACATTTGTGCAGGAAGATATTCATTGATTATGGCAAGCTGTGCATTTTCCTTGTCAACAAGGTCTTGTCTGCCCGCCTGAGCGAATAATTCTATTGATTCCTTTCTCATCTTTGCCTGTCTTCCAATCAGCTGAATCTCTTCTTCCTCGGTCATTTCACGGTTCATGCCCGATTTGTCCATCTTAAGAATCTCAGCCCTGATAGATCTCAATGTTTCAGTCCTTACATTATCGCGCGCCTTCATGGCAGCATTCAGATCTTCGTTGATCTTATTCTTTAAGCTCATGGTCAGTTAGTGCTGTTCATGATTGATTTGTATCTTTCTGATTCCGCCACATACTTTGACTTCGGATGATCTCTCTTGATCTTATCAAACAGATTCTTTGCCTTGTCATTCTCACTTGCCCTGACATAGTTCTTTGCAGCATAGAAAAAATACTGATCAACAAACGGATTTGAAGGATCAATTGCTGCTGCCTTTTCATATTTTTCAGCTGCCTCACCAAACTTCTGGCGTGCTTCACTCACTGATGCTTCACCTGCAATGGCTGATGCTTTGAGAATTGTGTTCGAGCCTGAATAATCTTTATAATATTTCTCGGCTTTGTCAAAGTCCCTTAGAGCATAATAACAGTTTGCAAGCATTAGCTTGGCTGCCTGGCCATTTTCGGTAGAACCATATTCATCAACGATATACTGCAAACCTTTTATGTTTCCAAGTGAATCTCCATTGATTGCCTGCTGGAATTCATTATTATCATATGACCTCTTAATCTGAGTCAGAGCTACTCCGGCATTCTCATTATTTGCCTTATTCTTATTGACAAGCAGAATTATTCCAGCAATAGCTATTACAATAATTGTTAGCGCAGTGTAAACGTGCTTCTTGTTTTCCTCGAAAAATTCAACTGCCTTATAATATGCAGTCATTAATTTCTCATCCGAATGTGTGTGCTTTGACATTGTGTAGTTTGATTCTTGAAAATTGATTTGCAATATAAAGATTATGGCTCATGAATTAAAGCCCAATTTACCCCAAAGCTGTATTATAGTTTTCATATCAGTCCAAAACGTTTTTGCATTTCGAAAGTTCTTTAGAAATCAAACTGGAAAGTTAGAAATTATTCGGTCCGGAAAAACAACCGGCCTCAGCCTAATTGCCGTTAAAAAATTGCGAGGGACGGCGTGAGCGAGAATTTCCTGTTTGACGAACCCAAACGTGCTAACGTTTGGGTGAGGAGTTGAAATTCTCGTAGCCGTACCGAGCAATTTTAGGCAATTAGGCTGTAGCGGGCGACTTTTCTTTGCCAAGCTTTCTTTTGGTCGTTCAAAAGAAAGCGGAATAACTTCTTGCAGTATATTTCGTCAAACTTTTCACCTAAAGAGTTTCAAACGTTTTGGACAGATATGTTATAGTTTTGAAGATTCAAAGAGGAAAGTATCTTAAACCACCTGAATCAGAAGATTTAAGTGGGGTTGGAACTATTTTCACATTCTATAACAAAAAAAGCCGGACGCAAAAAGCATCCGGCTTTGGAATATTGATGATTTCTCTTTTAGAGTCTGAACTTCAGAGCTGCTCCGAGTTTCAGGGAAAGAATGCTGTTGGTTACACCCGGGGTATTGTATGTGTCAGTTACAGGAATATAAACGCTTAGAGCCGTTCCAAGATACATTCCGGGGCTGAGCGGGATATTGTATCCTGTTTCAGCTATTATATTTAAGATCGTTGATTTTGTTTCGATGTTGTTTGGCTGAACAACCGGAGTTTGTCCCGTTGCAGTTTGTGTAACCTCTCCGCTTGAATTCAGTTTGATTCCGAGCGACGGTCCTGCAGCAATGTAGTAGTTACTGAAATTTGCCTGAAACATCGCATCCAAAGTTGCATATGACAGACTATAAGACTGGTCTGTTGTCACTTGATTCGCTGTCTGTGAATTTGAGAAATTCTTCATGTCAAATACCGTGAGATTTCCAAGTATTCCGACCGTCTTGTTGAATAATGCATCAAGCTGTCCGCCAACAGAAAGTCCAAGTCCATTGTAGGTACCGGTCAGCCCTTTTTGATTGTAAATATTAAAATTACCGGCCAACCTTGGTCCAAGCAGAACTCTTTGTGCGCTGGCGGATCCTGCAACTGAAACGATTAAAGCTATTAACAAGATTCTGAATGTGCTTTTCATTTTGATTTCGTTTTGTTTTGGGAAAAAAGTTTTATTAATGTATCAGAACTCACTTTTATGGCACTGTGAAATTTGTGCTGACCGTATATCCTGAATTATTGCTTACGATTGTTCCGGTAAAAGTAAATGTCCATTGTTGTCCGGTTTGAACTCCCTGATAGGGATCAAGCGCGTAAGTAGTGTCTTTGCTGAAAACGTAGTTCGGATTGTTGCTTGTAAGTGTATCAAAGAATTGCAGAGCAGGAACTGATGCAATTATCTTAGTGAGCTTAGTATCTACGCTTGGTTTTATTCCAAAGGTGTAACTGTTAGGGTCTCCCTGACCCGTTATTTGAAATGTTATTGCCCCCCCTCCTGTAGGACCTCCGCCAATTCCTCCTGAACCTGTACTGCTGTCATCGCTGCATCCATATGCAATAGAGAGTAGCAGAACAGTTAATGCGAAATACAACGCTTTCATATTCCCTCCTTAGATTAGATTTTGATTGACTAATTTTATGCAAATTTATTGAGTAAGACTTTCATATTCAATTAAATAAGCATTCTTGCAAGAATTTATTTCAAAGTATTTCCACACTCAAGTTTGAAAATGTTATACAGATCATATGTCAACTTTTATCATTGTGTGACTTCTTGCTGAATGAGCATATCAAAAGAATCATCTTCAATATCGGATTTCATTTGAATTCCCGGCCGTGAAATTAAGTAATTCAATCACAGTATCGCAGTAACTAGTTTCAGATATTCAACTTAACATATATCGGTAAGCGTTCATGAATCTCCTTATTACGCTCACATTAATTGAAGCTTAGGGTATATTCAAGATGGCATATGAAATAATTCACACAATGATTCATTTTAACTGATTCTCATAATGGCTATATTTCATTATATGAATGAAGAAAATTTGCAGTCCCCGGAGAATAGTGAACAGCTGGACTCCGTGGGCGGTATTGTGTCTGAACCGCCTGAGCAAATAAGGAAAGGTCCTTCAATCGCGGTAAGTTTTTTTTCAATTCTTGCTATAGTGCTTCTTATCTTGTTAGTGATTGTCAATTATCTCAAACTTACCGAATAACGGTATGAACTTTTTCATGCAGTATGCCGGGTTACTGAAAGCTTCTGGAAGAGATTCGGTTGATTTCTTTAACAGGATGACCAGCAATGATGTGAATAAATTGATTGGTTGCGGGTGCGTGACCACAGTTCTGCTTTCAGACAAAGGAAGAATAATTGACCTGCTTACATTGTTAAAACGAGATGATTTTATCTATGTGAAGACCTCTTTCAATCATGAGTCAAAGGTATTGGAGTATCTCAACAAGTATATTGTGATGGATGATGTTGAGCTGAAAAAGTGTGATGGACAGTTTGTGAATTTTATAGTGACAGGTGAAGGCAAAGAAAATGCAATCAGCAAAGTGAGAGATTACGAATCCAAATTGCAGCAGGGCAACTCTGAAAAGGATTTTCTTTGCTATTATACTGATGATTCATGTTTGAATTCTCTGAATATTGTTTGTCACCTTGACAAGTCCCACGAGATCAGAAGCTTGCTCAGCAATGGGGTTTTTCAGACGTGTGTGGATTATGAATTCATGAGGATTTCACTTGGGCAGCCGGAGGCTCCTGGTGAGCTTAATGAGGAAATCAATCCGCTTGAGTGCGGACTGAAGAAGTATGTTTCTTTTACCAAGGGATGCTATGTCGGACAGGAAGTAATTGCCAGGCTTGATTCACAAAGCAAAATTCCAAAACAGTTGGTGAGGATAACCTCGGATGAAAGTCTTATGCCGGGCGAAAAGATATCAGACATTAAAGGTACCGATTGCGGCTTTGTTTCAAGCTGTGTTTCTAATGATGGAAAGAACATAGCGCTTGGATTTGTTCGAAGTACCAATCTGGATTTTGAGTCACAATACTTCTCCGAAGGAGAAGGAAAACCAAAGAGCATAAACATTTACAAAATAAATCAAACATCATGATTGAGAAAATCAGAGAACTGCTTGGGAAGGACAATGAATCGCTGTTAGATCACACATGCAAAACTATCCCGAATGAGCATTTGCATTTGCCGGGAAGCGATTTTGTTGACCGGGTTTGGAAAGATTCAGACAGAAGCTCAAATGTATTGAGAAACATGCAGCTGATCTATAACACAGGCAGATTGGCGGGCACAGGATATGTATCAATACTACCGGTTGATCAGGGTATAGAACATTCCGCAGGAGCTTCATTTGCACCGAATCCTGCTTATTTTGATCCCGAGAATATTGTGAAACTTGCAATTGAAGGCGGATGCAATGCAGTTGCCTCAACACTTGGAGTGCTTGGCAGCGTGTCAAGAAAATATGCGCACAAGATTCCGTTCATTCTTAAGATAAATCACAATGAATTCTTGTCTTATCCAAATAAGTATGATCAGATAATGTTTGCTGATATTGATCAGGCATTTGATATGGGAGCTGTTGCAGTAGGTGCTACAATTTACTTTGGCTCGGATGAGTCAGGCAGGCAGTTGCAGGAAGTTACAGAAGCGTTCTCTTATGCGCATGAATTAGGTTTGGTGACCATTCTATGGTGCTATTTGAGAAATCCGGGATTCAATGTAAAAGGAGACAAGGACTATCATGTTTCTGCTGATCTTACAGGACAGGCAAATCATCTCGGAGTAACAATTGAGGCGGACATAATAAAGCAGAAGCTTCCCGAAAACAACGGCGGATACAATGCATTGAAATTCGGAAAGACACATAAGCTGGTGTATGAAAGTCTGTCATCGGATAATCCGATTGATCTTACAAGATACCAGGTTGCTAATTGCTACATGGGCAGATGCGGTCTGATCAATTCAGGCGGTGCATCAACAGGCAAGGGCGATTCAGATCTTGTCGAAGCAGTAAAGACGGCAGTGATCAATAAAAGGGCAGGTGGCATGGGACTCATTTCTGGTAGGAAAGCTTTCCAGAAACCCATGAATGAAGGCGTAACATTGCTGAACGCCATACAGGATGTTTATCTCGAAAAGAAAGTAACAATTGCATAATCAATCATAAAAACTAATGAACAAAGCAAAAAAGAAAGCCATTGATAAACACAGAAAGAAGACCAATAACAGGAAGGCAAAGCAAAAAGCAATGCTTGCTCTGAAGAAGGTAAAATAGAACAAAGCTATCTTCAACTTTTTTCTGAGCAGTTGAAGAAGCTGTGAATACTGAATGAAGAAATTACTTCTTGTTATCTTTCTTACATTCGCAGCTTCTTTCACTCCCATTGCAGCAAAGTATGTAGTTCAGAGTATTTCCCCTTTGTCTCTTGCATTCTTAAGATTCGGTGTAGCAACTTTGATGTTGCTTGCCGTTTCTTTCTTTATGAATGTAAATCTCAGGGTCAGCAAAGAGGACAGAATGCGCTTTCTGATTCTTGGTGCCTTGGTAATTCCAATAAATCAGTTTTGTTTCCTTGAGGGAATTAAGCTTTCGGTTGCATCACACTCAGGTGTGCTTTATGCCTGTACGCCCCTCATAGTATATCTTGTTTCAATCAAGGCGGGAAATGAATTTTACGATCGCAGGAAACTTATTTCTATTTCTCTTACAATAGCAGGTATTTTCATAATTTTTTATGAGAACATAATCTCACCAAAGCAGCCGGGTGTAAACTATCTGCTTGGAGATACTCTGCTCTTTCTTGCCGTTGCCTCCTGGTCTTTTTATCTTGCCTTAAGCAAGGATATGGTCACAAAATACGGAGCACTCAAGACTCAAACGCTGTCTTTCCTTATAGGAATAATAATGTTCATTCCGATCTTTCTTCTTGATCTCGATAATCTGACATTCCAAAATTCTGATATCTATACATTAATTGGATATCTTCATTTAACGGTCATCGTAGCTTTCGGAAGTTACTTTCTTTACAGTTATTCAACCAAGGTAATAGAAACAAGTACGTTGACAACCATGACCAATATGTCACCAATAATAACAATCCTCTTTTCTTGGTTATTATTAAAGGAAAATTTATCATATTTTTTTGTCATCGGAGCATCAATAACTATGGCAGGAGTATTTGCCGCACAAAGGATTGGCGGCTTCCGTCCTGCTATCCGAAAAGAAAACCGTGAAACCATTGACTGAGTCAGCTCAATCTCAATATGAAAGAAAGAATAAGGTTGCATTACAATCTTTGTTTGCGGCGATTGCAATAACTTTAATCAAGATAATCGCAGCTTATGCCAGCGGAAGTCTTGGCGTGCTTTCAGAAGTATTCAATTCCGGCATAGATATATTTGTTGCATTGGTGACTATGCTATCCATCCGCTATTCAGCAAAACCACCTGATGAGGATCATAATTACGGTCATGAAAAGATAGAGAGCTTCTCGGCTTTGTTTCAGGTTCTGATTCTGTTCATTACTTCGTCGTATATTATTTATGAAGCAATTCAAAGACTGTTCTTTGACAAAGGAACACAGGTCAATGTAAGTTTGTGGATAATAGCCGCGCTTCTTATCTCTATGGTAATAGATTATTACAGAGCAAAAGCCCTGCGAAAAATTGCTGTTGAAACTCAATCGAAAGCACTTGAGGCAGACGCACTTCACTTCTCAGTTGATATTCTCAGCTCATCCATTGTCATCATCGGTCTTATAATTACTTACCTTGACATAAGCAAATCAGCAGACACAATTGCTGCATTACTTGTAACATCCATCATAATCAAGCTTGGTTATGATCTGGCAAAGAAGTCATTTGATTCACTGATGGACAGGGTTCCTGAAGGGTTATATGACAAGCTCAGATATGAAAGCTTGCTGGTGTCAGGAGTTGAGGGAATAAAAAGCATTAGGGTAAGAAATTCCGGCTCAGTGATCTTTATTGATATGACGATCGAGATAAGCAGGCTTGTACCGTTTTCAAAGGCCCATGACATAATGGACAATCTTGAAAGAAGGATAAAAGAATTGGTTCCTAACAGTGATGTTGTAATTCATTCAGAACCTGTAATAACCAAGAGCGAAAGCATAAATGACAAGATCAGAATGGTTGTGAGCGAGTCGGGACTTAAATGCCATGATATTTTTTCACATAAGATTGATAATGAAATCTATTCCGAGCTTCATGTTGAAATTGACAATACTAACGATCTGCATAAAGCACACAACATTATTTCAGATCTTGAGAAGAAGATCAAGGAAGAGATTGACATAATTTCACATCTGAAGATCCATATTGATGAACCAAGCGATCTTGTATTTGATACGCGGGATATAACGCCGGTATCAAATGAAATTGTGAGAGAAGTTGAATCAATTCTCAGAAGCTGCAGCGATGTAATATCAAGCAATGAGATACAGGTGGTCAGTTCAAATGGAAAGATAAGGGTTTCAATGAATTGCGTATTCAGGGATGAATATTCATTTGATGAAGTTCATGATATAGTTACAATACTTGAAAGCAAGATTTTTTTGAATCTAAAGGAGAATTATCCGCGGCTCGCAAATGTAATGATACATGCGGAGCCGTCAGGCAGCTTATGAATAACACAATCAGAACAGGAGTCATAGGACTCGGTCACCTTGGAAGCATTCACCTGAAACTGATAAGCGAGATTTGCAGTGAGAAAAGCAATATTAAGCTTGCGGGCGTTTTTGATGCGGATGATAAGAAGAATTCAGAGGCAACTGAAAAATACGGGCTGAAGAAGTTAAACTCCGCAGATGAATTGATTGATTCAGTTGACGCGATCGTAATTGTCACGCCAACTTCTTCCCACTACGAGATTGCTTCCAAGGCAATTGAAAGAAACGTCAACACATTCATAGAAAAGCCGGTTACGGAAACTACAGAGCAGGCAGAAAAGCTTCTTGCATTGTCAAAAGGAAAGAACATCAAAATACAGGTCGGACACATTGAGAGATTTAACTCCGCAATTCTTTCGCTCGAAGATTACAAACTTGCACCGCTTTTCATTGAAACGCACAGACTTTCACAGTTCAATCCCCGCGGTACTGATGTGTCTGTCATACAGGATCTTATGATACATGATATTGACATCATCCTGAATCTGGTGAAGTCGCCGGTAAAGAAGATAGATGCAAACGGTGTTGCGATCATTACCGATAAGATAGATATTGCAAATGCCAGAATAACTTTTGAGAACGGTTGTGTTGCAAACATAACTGCTTCCCGAATATCACAGAACAAGATGAGAAAAATGAGGCTGTTTCAGAAGTCTGCATATATCTCCATTGATTTTCTTCAGAATACTTCAGAAGTATTTAAGTTAGCCGGAGAGAATGAAACCGTCAGCGGCTTTGCTCTGACCGGATTTGAAAAGGATGGAAAGAAAATGTCAATAGTATATGACAGACCGCAGGTTAAGGAAGTAAATTCACTTAAGCATGAGTTGTCTTTGTTCTTTGATTCTATTGTTGATGGCACAGAAACAGTTGTAACACTTGAAGACGGACTTCAGGCGCTTGAAGTTGCAAATACAATTATTGAAAAAATCGAATCAAATATATGACATACAGAATAGCACATATTTCGGATCTGCATTTGAGTCTGAAAAACGGCAAGGACAGAGACCAAAGACTGATTGATCTTCTTGATGACATTAAGAAAAGAGACTGCGATCATATTGTAATTACAGGAGACATCGCAGATAATCCCATACCTGAAGACCTTGTTTACGCACGGGAAATATTTGCTCAGTTTGATTTGGTGAATCCTGAACTGCTAACCCTTGTTCCCGGTAATCATGATATTTACGGCTCAGCTCCGCCGGGAGAGATGATGTTCATGTTTCCTAAGATTTGCAGTGAGATAAACTTTGATGAAATGGAAAAGCAGTTCATCAATATTTACAAAGAAACATTTTCGGAAGAGGCAGAAATTCCTTTTGTAAAAGTCATTGGTAATATAGCTCTAATAGGAATCAATTCTCTGATTGAATGGTCAGTTGACCTGAATCCTGAAGGATCTAACGGAGGTATTGATGACAAAGGTTACGAGAAGTTGGACAATCTTCTGAAGAGCAAGAGACTCAATGACAAAGTTAAGATAGTGCTCATACATCATCATTTCAGCAAGCCTGATGATATAACAGGACAGCCCGGTCATTCGCTTTGGATAGATTCAGTCGGATACAAAATGAAATTTCATGAGCCTGGAGATTTTCTGAAGCTGCTGAAGAAGAGGGGAGTAAATCTTGTTCTTCACGGACATACACATTGCACGGGTGTTTACGTTAAGAAAGGAATTACATTCGTCAACAGTTCAGCCTGCTCCATTCCGCTTACAGATGACAGGCTCAGAAAGTACAACATCATTTCAATACCGGGCATTGAAGATGATTCGAAGCAGATAGGCATTGAAACAATAGAAATCTAAGCTTTGCACAAGAAACTGAAGATCACAAATAAACAACTTCTTAAGATCGGCCAAATTGCCGACAAGGAAGGACTTGAGGTCTTTGCAGTAGGAGGATTTGTCAGGGACCTTCTGATGGAGAAGAATCCTGAAGAAGCCGACATTATGGTAATTGGTGATGCATTAAAATTTGCGACTGTTGTTGCATCTGAGTTTGGCAAAAAGCCGGATGCCCAATATAAGAAATTCGGTACTGCATTAGTTGTTGCCGAAGGTATGAAAATAGAATTTGCTTCAGCCCGCAAGGAAAGCTATGTCAAGGCATCACGCAAACCCGAAGTAGCTCCGGCAAATCTTTCGGAAGACCTGTCCAGAAGAGATTTTACCATAAATTCAATTGCAGTAAGTCTCAATTCTGATTCATTTGGCCTGATCACGGATTTATTCGACGGAGTTAATGATATTTCGAAAAAGATTCTCCGGACACCTCTTGATCCGTATAAGACATTTGAAGATGATCCGCTGAGAATAATGAGGGCTCTGAGATTTGCATCAAGACTGGAATTCACTATTGATCCGCTTGCTCTTGAAGCGATGAACAAAATGGCACACAGATTAAGTGAAGATGTTGTTTCACAGGAGCGGATTACAAATGAATTCCTGATGATCCTTGCATCTCCAAAGCCGTCAGTAGGATTGAGTTTGATGTATCTGACCGGCGTTATGGATCATGTATTTCCCGAAATCTCAAATCTTGAAGGTGTTGATCAGAGAAACGAGTATCATCACAAAGATGTGTTCAGACATACGCTGACTGTAGTGGATAACATTTCAAGAAACACAGAAAACGTATGGCTGAGATTTGCTGCTTTGGTACACGACATCGCAAAGCCGATGACAAAGAGGTTTATTGAAGGTGAGGGCTGGACATTTCATGGCCATGAAGAGAAAGGTGCCAGGATGATGAAACCACTGTTCAGGAAACTCAGGCTTCCATTGAATCAATTGCCTTATGTAGAGAAGCTTGTGCGCATGCATTTAAGACCTATTCCGCTATCAAAAGAAGAAGTGACAGATTCGGCTATCAGACGATTGGCGGCAGATGCGGGAGAGGATATAGAAGACTTGCTGATGCTTTGCAGGGCAGACATTACGTCCAAGAATCCTGAGAAGGTTGCAAAGTACATGCAGAATTTTGAAAAAGTCGAGAAGAAAATTCTTGAGGTCTCTGAAAAAGATAAACTCAGGAATTTCCATTCACCCATAAGAGGAGAAGAGATCATGGAAATCTGCGGTCTTACTCCCGGCAGAAAAGTAGGGATACTTAAGAAGAGAATTGAAGAAGCAATATTGGACGGAATTATCCCAAATGAATATGAGGATGCAAAGCAATATCTTTATCAAATCAAAGATGAAGTTCTAAGAGCCGGAAATGGAAATGAAGCCGTCTAGCAGAGAATTTGGCTGTAAATGTGTATGTAAGACAGATTATCAGTAAAATGTGAAGTTTTCATGCCCCCGAAAAAAGTCCCGAAAAGTATGACATAAGTCATAATATTCTAAAAACATTTTGTCTAATTTTACATTGTAAAGAATAAAAAATTATAAGGAGCATTGCAATGTTAGACAAAAAAGCTGATCTGGCAGGTCCCGGAATCGGATCTTATGAAGAGATTGAAAGGATACTGCCTGCAAACTACAACTCGATTCTGAATAAGAAAGACACTCAGATTGCTACCTATGAAGTGAAGCAATTCATTGAGAGGAATCTTTGCAAAGAACTGAACCTGATGATGGTTGAAGTACCTCTGATTGTTGATAATGAAAGCGGCGTGAATGATATGCTTGATCGCGACGGATCAAGGACTCCGGTCGGATTCCACATCAGCAATGACAGGGGCTTGAATCCTGTTGATGCGCAAGTGGTACAGGCAGCCACAAAATGGAAAAGAGTAGCACTCAAGCAATTTGAACTTCAGCCGGGTGAAGGCATAAATACAGACATGAGAGCAGTCAGGAAAGACTATTTTCTGGATCACGACCACAGCTCTTATGTAGATCAATGGGATTGGGAAAAGGTAATAACTGATGAAGACAGGAATCTCCATTATCTTAAAATGACCGTGAGAAAGATTTGGAAAGTTCTGCGCGAAGCTGAACTCTTTGCACAGGAAAGATTTCCTGCATTGAAAGATCCAAGATTTCCTAATCTTCCCGAAGAACTGGTTTTCTTGCATGCTGAAGAAATTCTGGACATGTTCCCGGATCTTCCAAGGAAGCAGAGAGAGACTGCCATTCTACAGAAATATCCGGCAATCTTCATAATCGGAATTGGCTGGCCTCTGGCAGACGGATATCCTCACGAAAATCGTGCTGCCGATTATGATGACTGGGTAACTGAAACTAAGATGCCTGACGGCAGGACAGGTCACGGCATTAATGGTGACATACTTGTATGGAACCATGTTACCAAGAGACGACATGAGCTTTCATCAATGGGAATAAGGGTTAATGCTGAGACATTGAAAGTACAACTTGAATTATCAAATCAGCTTGAACTTCTCAGCACACCATATCATAGCGGGATCATCAACAATGTTCTTCCGTTAAGCATTGGTGGCGGTATCGGTCAATCAAGAACACTCATGCTTCTTCTGAGAAAAGCCCATCTTGGAGAAGTTAGTGTAACTGTATGGCCTAAGAAGCTAAAAGAGATTTGTGCTGCAAAGAACATACATGTTCTTGAATGATTCGTGAACATAACTGTTAATTAAATATTCAGCCCTTGCTAAATGAATTACAAGGGCTGATTTGTATTTCAAACAAAATGAAAATGAGAAGAAAATTCAAGATTGGCAATGAGCAATATTCGTGCGCTGCAATTAAATTTTTACCGGTCATGATTCTGCTGTTACTGTTATCTCATGGAACTGCAATGTCACAAGGCAAGGATGAATTCAAACCGTATTGGGACTTCGGAGGAACGGTATTTGCTGACTACTTTTACAAGATTAATGGAGATACAATTTATTCAGGAACAGCCGATTATGCCAGGACTCCAAAAGATTTTCAGGCATTCTCATTCAGAAGAGTCATTTTCGGAGCATCTTACCATTTGACTAAAACTATTACTGCTAACACGGCAATTGAAGGAAATGATGCAGTAACATCAAGTACCGGTGACAGAACTTTTTTTATCAAGCTTGCTCATATTGAATTCAAGGAAATCTTTAAGTATTCAAGACTGCTTGCAGGTCTGTCAGCAACCCCTACTTACTCTCTTGCTGCAGAGCCTGTTTGGGGTTACAGATCGATCGAGAAGACAATTACTGACATGCGGGGACTCGGAGCTTCAACAGACATTGGAGTGCTGTTAACAGGTAATTTTGTAAAAGATGAATCAGTTGGATATTCGCTGATGGTTGGAAACGGCCGTGGAACCAAGATTGCAAACAATAAGGGTAAGAAATTTTACGGAAGCATTATCGGGCGATTTGCTGAAAAAAAACTTATAGCTGAGATCTATTCAGACTATTTCTTCGAACCTGTTGATAAATCAAAGATCACACTGAAGGGATTCATTGGATATAAGGATGAAGCATTTGCTGCCGGCGTTGAAGTTTTGAAACAGCAGCAGATAAATTATTACGCTGATTCAGCAGACATTTCGCCATTCGGAGTATCAGTATTTGCATCTGCAGTTCTTATGAAAAGCAAGCTCAAAGCTTTTGCAAGATTTGACTTCTTTGACAATGATACTGATTTTGAACAAGGCAGGACTTATGCAATTCAGAATTATTACAAGGAAAATTTCATTACTGCAGGTATTGATTACATGCCAATCAAGCAAGTCCATGTGATGCCAAATATCTGGATCAATACTTACACCGACAAACGAACCTCCGGCGCAATTGAAAGAAAACCTGATGTGGTCGGAAGAATAACACTGGCATACTTTTTGGTTCCATAGTTCTGCAGAGTTCTATTTTTTTGATATTGTTTGAAACTACTTGCTGTTAGTTCAGTCTGCATATTCTCTTCAAAATGATGCGACAATATGCAGACTTTTTTTTTGAGTTAAAAAGTGTGATTAACGTAAGAGCAAGATTTTGCAAACGAAAAATCAATTCCTTAGAGCTCGCGCATTTTTAATAAGTCAATGCTTTATTCGAAACATATCTGTCTAAAACGTTTGAAAATCTTTTGGTGAAAAGTTTGACGAAATATGCTGCAAGAAGTTATTCCGCTTTCTTTTGAACGACCAAAAGAAAGCTTGGCAAAGAAAAGTCGCCCGCTGCATCCTAATTGCCTAAAATTGCTCGCTTTG